>Ga0172373_10000075_pt1 | contig 134696 bp, 133 predicted proteins | sample Lak10m_2_FD_114546 | JGI IMG/M metagenome (GOLD analysis project Ga0172373, IMG submission 114546) | Freshwater microbial communities from Kabuno Bay, South-Kivu, Congo - kab_092012_10m | ecosystem: Environmental > Aquatic > Freshwater > Lake | place: Democratic Republic of the Congo... | reverse complement strand
TTTTTCATGAAAAACTTTTTCCTCATCGGTCTCATTGCCCTGTTGTCGGCTTGTGCATCGAATGTCAAAACCAGCGATGTTCCTGTCGAAGACAAGGCTGGCACGGCAGCATCACAAGGCTCACAAGCGCAATCTGCAGTAGCACCGATCAAAGTGGATGAGTTGGCCATTGCCAAGGCGGGTCCTGCACAAGTGGCTCGCGTGGTCTACTTCGACTTCGACAGCTTTGTCATCAAATCCGAATATCAGTCGGTGCTGGCTGCACACGCCAAATTCATGCGCGAGCACGCTGCAGCCAAAATGGCCATTGCTGGTCACACCGATGAACGTGGCGGTCGTGAATACAACTTGGCTCTGGGCCAAAAGCGCGCCGAAGCGGTGAAAAAGGCTTTGTCGCTCTTGGGCGTGTCGGAAAGCCAACTCGAGGCGGTCAGCTATGGCGAAGAGAAGCCGGCTGACAACGGCAATGCCGAAGCCGCTTACGCCAAAAACCGCCGTGCTGAACTGAACTACCGCTGATGAGCGCACGTCTCTTAGCCACTTTGTTCTTGTCGCTTGGGCTGGTGTTGCCGGTCCGGGCGGCTTTGTTTGAAGATGAAGAAGCCCGTCGAGCCCTGATCGACCAACGTCAAACAATCAAACAGCTTCAAGAGCAAGTTCAAAGGTTGGACGATGAAAACGCCCAAATCAAACTGGCCTATCTGGATTTGCAGGCGCAAAACGAGAACCTCAGCAAGCAGTTGTCAGTGCTTCGTGGTTCGCAAGAAGAGTTGGCCAAGCAAATTTCAGATGTCCAGCGGAGCTACAAAGATCTGGCTAAAGAGATTGAAGACCGTTTCGGCGGCATCGAAAGCCGCTTGCAAAAGCTCGAACCTGTCAAAGTGACAGTTGACGGTTTGGAGTTTGTCGCCGAACCTGCTGAAAAGCGCGACTATGAAGCCGCATTGGATTTGTTTCGCAAGGGCGAATTCGCTCAGGCCGCTGCGGCCTACCAAGTATTTGTGAATCAATATCCGCGGTCAGGCTACCTGCCAACGGCCTTGTTTTGGGCCGGTAATTCCCTGTATGCCATTCGCAAATACAAGGATTCCATTGCCGAGTTCAATCGTGTGGTGACCCAGTTCTCGACGCATCCGCGTGCCTCCGAAGCCATGCTCTCGATTGCCAATTGCCAAATTGAGCTCAAGGATTTGCGCACAGCGAAAAAAACCATTGATGCCCTCATCAAGCAATATCCTGGCTCTGACGCAGCCATTGCAGGAAAAGAGCGCCTTTCCAAACTTCGTTAATGGCCTTGACCATGTCACTGAGTGAGTTTCAAGCATTGGGTGACTGGGTGTTATTGGGCGCTTTTGCGCTGTCTTGCCTCTTGGGGTGGACACTCCACCGCACGCACTTTTGCACCATGGGCTCCATCAGCGATGTGATGCACCTCGGCGATTGGCAGCGTGCCCATCAGTGGCTGATCGCCATCGCCTCCAGCATGCTGATCGTGGGGTGGTTGAATGAGTGGGGACTCATCGATGTGCAGCAAGCCGTCTCTGTGAGCCAACGGCTGTTGTGGTTGTCCCTGATCGTGGGCGGGATGCTTTTTGGTTTCGGCATGGTGCTCGCCTCGGGTTGCGGCGCCAAAGTTTTGGTTCGCATGGGCACGGGCAACCTCAAGGCCTGGGTGGTTTTCCTGGTCATGGGTTTGGCCAGTTTTGCAACCATCAAGGGCATCACCGCGGTCTTGAGAAATGCAACCGTTGACCGTTTGGCCTGGGAGGCCAATTACCCGTTGACACTACCCAAATTCTTGGAGCACTGGACAGGCCTTGGTTTCAGTCCGGTCTGGGTGGCAACTGCCTTGGCCCTGCTGATCTTCACTGTGATCGCCTTGAACGCCAATGGTCGTGTGGCCAAAAACTGGGGCGTTGGGGTTTGGGTGGGGGTGATGGTGGGCTTGGCTTGGTTGATCAGCGGCCATTGGGGGCATGTCGCTGAGCACCCGGAGACGCTGGAGCAAGTGTTCATCAAAACCAACTCCAATCGAATGGAAGCCTTCACCTTTGTTGCACCCGTGGCCTACACCTTGGACTGGCTGATTTATTTCAGCGACGCAAACAACACGCTAAGCATTGGCGTTTGTTCGGTGTTGGGTGTGGTGTTGGGCGCGCATGTGTCGGCTCGCCTCACGCAAGGTTTGCGCTGGGAATCGTTTGCCGATGCCGACGACCTGAAGCGCCACGTGCTGGGTGGAGTCCTCATGGGTGTCGGTGGCGTGACCGCCATGGGCTGCACTTTTGGACAAGGCCTCAGTGCCCTGTCGGTGCTCAGCCTGGGTGCATTTTTGGCTTTGCCAGCCATCGTGCTGGGTGCGGTGTTGGCCATGAAATACCAACTTTGGCAACTCGAGCGTCATGGAGGCTGATTACGCTCGGCGCTTTTCTGGATTGGACCGTTTGTGGGGGGCTGGCTCCATACAACGATTAGCCAATGCCCATGTTGCAGTCGTCGGTTTAGGCGGCGTGGGCAGTTGGTGTGCGGAGGCCTTGGCGCGCAGCGGAGTGGGGGCCTTGACCTTGATCGACTTCGATCAAGTGGCTGAATCCAACATCAACCGCCAAGTTCATGCCCTCACCCAAACCGTGGGGCAAGCCAAAATTGATGCAATGCGCGATCGAATCCTGGGCATCAACCCCAGTTGCCAAGTGCATTTGATTGAAGATTTCCTCACCCCAGACAACATCGACAACACTTGGCCTGAGCAAACTCAGGTGGTGGTGGATGCCTGTGACCAAGGCGCTGCGAAATTGGCCATGGCCTTTCGGTCCCTGCGTCTAGGGCTGCCCCTTGTGATGGTGGGAGCTGCTGGGGGCAAGTCTCAGCCTCAAGCGGTGCGAGTCGGCGACTTGTCGCAAGTCACCCACGACCCCTTGTTGGCCCGATTGCGAAGAGAGATGCGCCGTGAATTGGCCTGCACGCCCCAGCAAGCCCTGGGCATCACTTGCGTCTACAGCCAAGAAGCCGTCAGATCCAGCCAATTGTGCGAAGCCGACGCCATGTCAGCACACGATTTGAATTGCCATGGGTATGGCTCGTTTGTTGGCGTCACCGCGACCTTCGGTCTGGTTGCAGCTTCCTGCGCAATTGAGCACCTCATCAGAGGAAAAAGCGCCATAAACAAGTTATAATGCTGGCTTAACTGATGAGCAAACAGCAACACACTGCTGCATGGTTTCATCAGGTTAGTGGGACGTTAGCTCAGTTGGTAGAGCAGCGGACTTTAAATCCGTTGGTCGCAGGTTCGAATCCTGCACGTCCTACCAAATTTAAAGGGTTCAGATCCATCTGAACCCTTTTCTTTTTTCTGCTCGCCACGCTGACGGTGACAGCAGCCATTATTTTGCAATCGATTGCGGGTGACACAAGCCGCCAGTGATTTCCAGCGTGGTTCCATTGATGGCTTCATTCTCAACGCAATGGGCAATGAGGCTGGCAATTTCAAGGGGATCAACCAAGCGTCCCAAATGCACATCGGCCAAGATGCGTTGCAGCGCATCCTGATTCATGCCGGTGAGCAGGTTGGTGGCTGTGTAGCCGGGTGCAATGGCAATGGCGCGTATGTTTCGAATGCCCTTGAGCATGAATTCACCCACCAACATTTTGGGCATGAGTGCAATGGCAGCTTTGGTTGAAGCGTAGTTGAGCTGTCCCAATTGGCCCACCTTGTTCACCGATGAAATACCCACCAACAAGCCTGGCCATCCACCATTGGCCATGGCTTCTGCGCAGTCTCGCAAGGTCAAAAACGTGCCAGTCAGGTTGACATCTACCACTTGCTGCCATTTGGCCAAATCCATTTTTTTCGTGATTTGCCGGCTTTGTGCATCGGGGCTGATCATCAAGCCATCGCGAATGATGCCTGCGCAGGTGACGGCAATGTTGAGTCGTCCATAGGCCTTCAAACAGGCTTGCACAAAGGCTGCGGTGTCGGCCTCCTGGGTCACATCGCCGGGGATGGCCACGGCCTGTCCACCAGCGGCTTTGATGGCCTCGGCCACGGCTTGCACTTGGGCCTCAGAACGGTCCACCAGCGCCAAGTGCGCGCCACGTAGAGCCAAATCTTTGGCGATGGCTTCGCCAATCCCACTCCCGGCGCCGGTGATCAACGCCACACTTCCTTTGATGTCCATACTGAATCCTTTCAAGCCTCCATTGTGCCCAGTGCCAAAGGGGCATTGCCTTCCCCCGTGTTGATCGGCATCGCTGAGATACACTTCATTAATAACCATTTGGTCATTAACTGGAATTGTCATGTCCCTTCGTTTGCATTCACCAGGCGCTTGGTCCCTGCTGATCTCCTGTTTGCTTTTGGCCTCGCTTTCGGGTTGTCAAAAAAACCAAAAGCATGAAGAAGTGATTCGATCCGTCAAGCTCGTTCAGGTGAGCGGCGAGCATGAGACATTAACCAAGACCTATGCTGGCGAAGTCAGAGCCAAGGTGGAGTCTGCTTTGGGTTTTCGTTTGGGTGGGCTGTTGTTGTCGCGCCAAGTCGAACTGGGGAGTCGGGTGAATTCGGGTCAAGTCTTGGCCGTTCTGGACGCTCGCGACTTGGAATTGGCCGTGGCCTCTGCAAAAGCCCAATGGCAAGCCGCTCAAACCCAGCGCGATTTGGCACAAGCCGAATACCAGCGCTTTTTGGGGCTGCGTCAGCAAAACTTCATCAGTGCTGCGGAACTCGATCGCCGAGCCACCGCACTCAAAGCGGCTCAAGCCAGTTTTGAGCAAGCCCAGGCCTTGCTGAATGTGCAGCAAAACCAGCGCGCCGATGTGCAATTGCGTGCACCCCATGCGGGTGTCATCACTGCAGTTTCGGCTGAGGCAGGGCAGGTGGTGAGTGTGGGGCAGCCTATTGTTCGCTTGGCACAGCAGGGTCCCCGCGATGTGGTGTTCGCCGTTCCCGAGCAGGCGGCTGGCCAATTGAAACTGGGGCAAGTCATGGCAGTGGACATACCTGCCCAAGCGTTCAAAGGGGAAGGGCGCATCCGAGAGATCGCGGCCAGCGCCGACCCAGTCACCAGAACCTATGAGGTTCGTCTGGCACTCGCTCAGGAGGTAGACCCCCCCTTGGGAGCCACAGCCACCATCACCCACACGCTGAAGTCTGCGGCTGTAGCTCAACCTGAGCGGGTGAAAGTGCCCTTAACGGCCGTGCAACAAAAAGGCCAGCAATCCTCTGTTTGGGTCTTTGATGCAGCCACGCAGACGGTGCGTTCGGCGGCGGTGAGCTTGGGTGTGGCCGAGCGGGATTGGGTGCAGGTCTTGTCGGGGCTGAGTCCTGGGCAGTCCATCGTTGCCACTGGCGGGCATGTCCTCTCCGAGGGGCAAAGAGTCACGCCCTACGAATCCAAGCCTTGAGGTGAATGCCACATGAAGTCATTCAACCTGTCTCGATGGGCCCTTGAGCATGCCGCGTTGACGCGCTACCTCATGATCGTGCTCATGTTTTTGGGCGTTGCGGCCTATTTTCAACTGGGGCAAGACGAGGACCCCCCATTCACCTTCCGGGTGATGGTGGTGCGCAGTTATTGGCCCGGCGCGACGGCACAGCAAGTGGCTGAGCAAGTCACCGACAAGGTGGAGCGGGTCCTACAAGAAACCCCCTATGCGGACAAGATCAGCAGCTACTCCAAGCCTGGTGAATCGCAGGTGATTTTTCAGATCAAGGACAACTCCAACCCCAAAGATGTCCCCCAAACTTGGTATACGGTGCGCAAGAAACTGGGTGACATTCGCGGCACCTTGCCGGCCGGGGTGTTGGGGCCATTTTTCAACGACGAATTTGGTGACGTCTATGGCGTAATCTACGCCCTCACTGGTGAGGGCTTCACGGCAGCCGAGCTCAAACGTGAGGCGGACAAGGTTCGCCAGCGTCTGCTGCAAGTGCCCGACGTGGCCAAGGTGGAGTTGTTTGGTGTTCAAGATGAAAAAATCTACGTCGAGCTCTCGGCGCGCCGTTTGGCGAGCATGGGTATCGACCTGAACACCATCATTCAACAATTGAATCAGCAAAACGCGGTGGTGTCGGCGGGTGCCTTCCAGTTGCCCACCGATCAAATCCCCATTCGGATTCAGGGTCAGTTCAACCAAGTGGAGGCCATTCGCGAGATGCCCATTCGGGTGCCTGGCAAAGCCACCATTCGTCTAGGAGACCTAGCCGAAATCAAGCGCCTGCCGGCTGACCCGCCCCAGGTGAAGGTTCGCCATCAGGGGCGGGAAGTGATTGGCCTGGGTTTGAGCATGGCCAAGGGTGGAGACATCATCGCCTTGGGTCACTCGTTGGCTAAGGCCCTGCCCGGTATTGCCGCCCAGTTGCCTGTTGGCCTGCGCTTGGAGAATGTTCAAGACCAACCCCAAGCCGTCTCCCGTTCGGTGAACGAGTTTCTCAAGGTGTTGATCGAGGCTGTGGTGATCGTGTTGGGGGTCAGCTTTCTGTCCCTGGGTCTTCATCGTCGACCGGGTGTGCACCCCTTGCATCGCCGCTGGATCTTGGACATGCGGCCAGGCCTGGTGGTGGGCATCACCATTCCCTTGGTATTGGCCGTGACCTTTTTATTCATGCACTATCTGGGCATTGGTCTGCACAAAATTTCCTTGGGCTCGCTCATCATTGCCCTGGGGTTGCTGGTGGACGACGCCATCATCGCAGTGGAAATGATGGTGCGAAAAATCGAGGAAGGGCACGATAAGTTTCGTGCGGCGACCTTTGCCTACGAGCTCACGGCCATGCCCATGCTCACCGGCACCCTCATCACGGCCGCTGGGTTTTTGCCCATTGGCATTGCGAAGTCGGTCACGGGGGAATACACCTTCGCCATCTTTGCCGTCACCGTGATTGCCTTGATCATTTCTTGGCTGGCCTCGGTGGTGTTTGTGCCGTATTTGGGCTCGTTGTTGCTCAAGCGCCCAGAGCACTTGCTACCCGGACGACATGAGAGCACCGAATTGTTTGACACGCCGTTTTACCGCGCCTTTCGAAAGTGGGTGACCTGGTGTGTCACCCACCGCTGGAAAACCATTGGGCTGACCATTCTGCTTTTTGTGTTGGGCTTGGTTGGCATGGGCAAGGTGCAACAGCAATTTTTCCCCGACTCCAGCCGGCCCGAGATCCTGATGGACATTTGGACGCCCGAGGGCAGCTCTTACGCCCACACCGAGGCCATCGCCTTGCGCGTCGAGGCCCGGTTGGCTCAGTTGTCGCAAGTCGAATCGGTGACCACTTGGGTGGGCTCAGGGGTTCCTCGCTTTTATTTGCCCTTGGACCAGATTTTTCCGCAAAGCAACGTGGAGCAGTTCATTGTGTTGCCCGACAGTTTGAGCCGGCGCAGCAGCCTCACTCAAGAACTGCCGGCCTTGATGGCCAAGGAATTCCCGGAGGTTCGTGCCCGGGTGAAATTGCTGCCCAATGGCCCCCCCGTGCCTTATCCCGTGCAGTTTCGGGTCAGTGGCCCCAGCCCCGAGCGTTTGCGCGAAAAAGCCGAGGCCATGAAAAACCTGATGCGGGCCAATCCGAATACCCGCAATGTCAACGACAACTGGAACGAGTCGATCAAAACCCTTCGCTTGAACCTCGATCAGGACAAGGCTAGGGCATTGGGTGTGAGCAGCCAGTCGATTGCACAAGCCTTGCAATTGCAGCTCAGTGGGGTTGCTGTGGGGCAATACCGAGAGGGTGACAAGCTGTTGGATGTGATTGTTCGATCACCCCTCAACGAGCGCAATCAGCCTGAAGCACTGGGCCAGTTGTATGTGCCCACCGCCAGCGGGAAGAACATTCCCCTGAGTCAAATCGCACAACCCCAGCTGAGCTGGGAGCCTGGGGTAATGTGGCGTCAAGGCCGTGAATTTGCCATCACGGTGCAATCGGATGTTGTGGAGGGCCTGCAAGGTGCCACCGTGACCGCCCAATTGCTGCCTGCGCTGCGAGCGCTTGAAGCGAAATGGCATGCCGCAGGCGAAACCGACGATCGCATCGCGTTGGCTGGTGCCGTTGAAGAGAGTGCCAAAGGCTCAGCATCCATTGCTGCAGGTGTGCCTTTGATGCTCTTCATCGTATTCACCCTGTTGATGATTCAGCTGCAGAGCTTCAGCCGAGCCATGTTGGTGTTCCTCACGGGCCCCTTGGGCATGGCTGGCGTTGCCGGGGCCTTGTTGGCCCTCGATCGTCCCTTTGGCTTTGTGGCCCTGCTGGGGGTGATTGCCCTCATGGGCATGATTCAGCGCAACTCGGTCATCTTGATCGACCAAATTGAGCAAGACCGTGCGCAGGGGGTGCCGCCTTGGCAGGCCATTGTGGAGGCCGCCGTGCGTCGTTTGCGACCCATTGTGCTCACCGCTGCAGCTGCCGTGTTGGCCATGATTCCACTGTCGCGAAGTGTGTTTTGGGGGCCCATGGCAGTGGCCATCATGGGCGGCTTGATCGTGGCAACGGCATTGACCTTGCTGGCCTTGCCCGCCATGTATGCCGCGTGGTTCAAAGTGCCTCGGCCCGAGCGTTGAGAAGCGATCGGGCTTGATCTAAAGCAGGCGCGGTGCTCGCTCCCGAGTGCAAACTGGGTGTCGTTGTATGGAGAGATGAATGAGCACCTTCGACCACATCGGACTCATGGCCAGCATCAATGCGAATTTGGCTGAGTTCCGACGCGCCCAGCCTGCCGTGACCCAAGGGTTTTCTCAGTTGGCACAAGCCGCTTTGGCCCCTGGCGCCATCGACGCCAAGAACAAAGAATTGATCGCCTTGGCGATTGGCGTTTCACAACGTTGTTCGGGTTGCATTGGCTTTCACATGAAAGCACTGCAACGCCTGGGCGCAACCCGACAAGAAGTCGAAGAGGCTTTGGGTATTTGTGTCTACATGGGCGGTGGGCCCGCACTGATGTATGCCGCCGAAGCCATGAGCACCTGGGACGAACTCCAACCGCCAAAGGCCACTTGAGCGCGCCCCAGGGTTTGCTCAGCGGTTGTCCATCTGGCCAGCCAGGTGGCAAGCGGACACGTTGAAATCAATGCGTTTGGGGTAGGCATAGCCAGCGCCCGTGCCCACATCCACAATGGCCATGGTGCCCAGGTTGAACGCATTGAGCAAATGGCTGTCGCTGACCTTGGACTTCACCCGCGTGTGGTGGATGTCAAAGTTGCTGCTTTCGCATGCAATTTCCAGGTCGCCATACCCCCTTTGAATCACCACGTGGTTGGGGGTTTGGGTTCTCCAGGCGCCATTTTCATTTTGCAAAGTGCACTGTGCAGGCACAGGCGTGGCGCCACAACGCGTGGTGAGTTCGATGCTTTGGTAACGGCCTTCCACCACGGTGGAGCAGCCGCCGAGCAGGGTCATCAAACCGATGACAATGGCGGATAAAACGACTTTCATGATCAAAATCCTTCGAAGACTGTCCTAAGCATCGGACGGATGACCAGGGACTTGAGCGCCCGCGAACCATGAGCAAAGCCTTCACCCGTGAAACCGAGCCCGACGATGAAGACGAGGCCTCAGCCCCGGCGACAGCGCCAGGTGGCAAAAATTACATGACCCCAGCGGGGCATGAACGATTGCGCACCGAACTGTTGCAGTTGATCGATGTGGAGCGACCCCAGGTGGTGGAGATCGTGAGTTGGGCTGCCAGCAACGGCGATCGGTCTGAAAACGGGGATTACCTTTATGGGAAAAAACGCTTGCGTGAAATCGATCGACGCATTCGCTTCTTAACCAAGCGCCTGGAGATCGCTGAAGTGGTTGACCCCAGCGTTCACCATGGCCACGATCAGGTGTTTTTTGGCGCCACCGTCACCTGCGAGGACGATCAAGGCGAGGCCTTCACCATCACCATTTTGGGCATCGATGAGGCCGATAGCGCCAAAGGGGAAGTGACCTGGATATCCCCCATCGCCAAAGCCTTGCTCAAGGCCAGGGTGGGTGATGTGGTGCATTTGCAGACCCCCAGTGGCCCTCGTGAACTGGAGGTGCTCACGGTGAGCTACCCCTTAGCTGCGTCGAACCTGAGTCACTGAGGGAATCCATCCCAAATTGCGCATGACGCTGTCGAGGTGGTCGAGGTCACGCACCGAGATGACAAATCGAAGCTCGGTGGTTTCTTGTCCCTTGACCTCGTCGGGCATGTTGACTTGGTTGATGTCTGCCTCGGCAGAGGCAATGGCCGACGCCAAACGGGCCAACAACCCCTTGCCGTTATTGACGGTCACCACAATGGGCGCTTCAAAGCTGCGTGTGGGCTCCTCAGACCATTCCACGGCCATGAATCGTTCGGCATCTTTGCCTTGCAGACGCTGGGCGGTGTCGCACGACTGGCGATGAATGACGAGCCCTTCGCCACGCCCCAAATAACCCACGATGTCATCGCCCGGTATGGGGTGGCAGCATTTGCCAAATTGAACCGAAGTGTTCTCGCTGCCATCGACAGTGACACTGCCCTGAGACAGGGTCTCGTGCGCCGTGAAACGTTCTTTGCTGATGAGCAACAAATCGGGCTTGATGCCCGACTCGACCAAAAGCGCCACCAAGCGTTTGGCCACGATGCTGGCGACCCGTTTGCCCATGCCAATGTCGGTGAACAACTCGTCCTGATTTTTGGTGCCCGTGAATTTCAGCAACTTGTCCCAGAGTTCGGCATTGGCCTCGTCGTTGGGGGGCAAGCGTTCCAGGCCTTCGGCGCGAACCGCTTGCGAGAGCAGCTTTTCTCCCATGGCCGGGGCTTCGGACTGCGCGCGGGTTTTCAAGAAATGGCGAATCTTGCTGCGTGCGCGGCCCGTTCGCACAAACCCCAGCCAAGCGGGGTTGGGTGCCGGGACGGTGGACGTGATGATTTCAATCACATGGCCGTTTTCAAGTTCGGTTCGCAACGGTACCTGCGAGCCATTGACCTTGGCTGCTATGGCGCAATCGCCCACGTTGCTGTGCACGGCATAGGCGAAGTCGATGACCGTCGCCCCCCGAGGCAGCGCCATGATGCGCCCTTTTGGGGTGAAGACATACACGGCATCGGGGAAGAGGTCGACCTTGATGTGGTCCCAAAACTCGGTGGCATCGCGGGTTTCGCTTTGAATCTCGAGCAAGGACTGCAGCCAGAGGGTGCCTTGTTGCTCGCGCCCAGAGGGGTCATGCACATTCGATTTGTAGAGCCAATGCGCCGCCACCCCGGCTTCAGCCACGCGGTGCATTTCTTCGGTGCGCATTTGGAATTCGATGTTGACCCCAGCAGGCCCAACAACGGTGGTGTGCAGCGACTGATAGCCATTGACCTTGGGAATGGCGATGTGGTCCTTGAACTTACCGGGCACCGGCTTGAACAACTGGTGCAACAAGCCCAAGGCCGTGTAGCAGTCGATGGCCTTGGGCACGATCAGCCGCATGCCAAAAATGTCGGTCACCTGCGCAAAACTCAAATTTTTGGCCGCCATCTTGCGGTAGATGGAGTAGTGGGTTTTTTCACGAAATTCAATGCCAACGGTAATGCCCGCTTGGCTAAACACCTTCTCGACGGACTCTTGCACCACTCGCATCAAATCGCTGCGACGCTTGCGGGCCCTGAGCACCGCCTTTTCCAACACCTGATGTCGCCAGGGGTTCAGGTGCTGAAACGACAGCTCTTGCAGCTCGCGGTAGGCGTGATTCAAGCCAAGCCGGTTCGCAATGGGGGCATACACCTCCAGCGTTTCAGCACTGATGGCTTTGCGCCGATTCGAGGCCATGCTGCCCAGGGTGCGCATGTTGTGCCAACGGTCGGCCAGCTTGACCAGAATCACGCGCACATCCTGCGCCATGGCCAGCAGCATTTTTCTGAACGACTCGGATTGGCCTTCTTCTTTGGTGTTGAAGTTGAGCTTATCGAGCTTGGTGAGGCCGTCGACCAAATCGGCCACGCTGGGCCCAAAACGCTCCAAAAGCTCGGCCTTGGTGATCCCGGTGTCTTCGATCACATCGTGCAGCAACGCGGCCATGATGGCCTGTGAATCGAGCTGCCATTGGGCACATTGAACAGCCACTGCAATGGGGTGGGTGATGTAGGGTTCCCCGCTTTTGCGCGTGACGCCCAGGTGGGCTTCGTCGGCCAGTCGGTAGGCCTGACGCACCAATTCCACATCCTCGCTGCTCATGTAGCCGAGTTGATCCACCAGGCCTTGGAAGCTGGCCGCAGCCGCCTGTGCCGCTGAATCCAGCTCGGTGGGAGGCAATGAGGAAGTTGTCATGCCGCTACTTTATCGCGAAGGCTGCGCCCCAGCGTGGCTGGGGGTGACGGATTAAGTAAAAGGTATTGGGCGTAAAAAAAGCACCCGAGGGTGCTTGGTGGGGGTGAGCTGGGCTCAACCGGGGACTTTCTTCAACATTTCGATGCCCACATGGCCAGCCGCAATTTCTCGAAGGGCGGTGACGCCGGGCTTGTTTTTGCTTTCGAGCTTGGCGGTGTGGCCCTGGCTCAGCATGCGAGCGCGATAAGTGGCAGCCAAAACCAATTGAAAGCGATTGGGGATTTTTTCGAGGCAATCTTCGACGGTGATTCGGGCCATTTGGGTTCTCAGAGGTTGAGGTTTTGAAAGACTTCGGGGCGGCTGGTTCGTTGAGCTTGAAAGCTCAGCCGCTGGGCATGAACAATGGCTTTGAGGTCAAACAAAGCACGCTCAAAAACCTCATTGATTATAACGAAGTCGAAATCGTGGGCATGGGCCATCTCCTCTGCGGCATTGCGCAAACGCAGCTCAATGACCTCGGGCTTGTCTTCGCCACGGCGCATCAATCGGCCACGGAGCTCCTCCCAGCTGGGTGGCAAGATGAAGATCAGCACCGCGTGCTGAAAAATGCGCTTGATTTGCAAGGCTCCTTGAAAGTCGATTTCCAAAATCACATCGCCACCTTGGCTCATGCGCGCTTCAATGGCCGCTCGCGAGGTGCCATAGCGATGGCCATGCACGCTGGCCCATTCCACAAACTGAGCCTCATCCACCATTTGTGTGAAGGCGTCTTCGGTCACGAAAAAATATTCACGCCCGTTGATTTCCTGGCCTCTGGGGGACCGAGTGGTGTGCGAAATTGAAGGCTTGACTTGAGCGTCCAGTTCCATGAGGGCCTTGACCAGGCTGGACTTGCCCGTGCCACTGGGGGCTGCCACGACGAAAAGGTTTCCGGGAGGGGTGGAGTTCATTCGATGTTCTGCACTTGTTCACGCAATTGTTCAATCAAGACCTTCATCTCAACCGAGATGGAGGAGAGGGCCAGGGTCGAGGATTTGGAGCCCAGGGTGTTGGCTTCGCGATGCAATTCCTGAACGAGGAAATCCAGCCGCTTGCCTACGCCCTTGGGTTGGTGCGCACCGGTGAGGGTCGCTTCCAAGGTGTCGATGTGGGCTTGCAGTCGCGTGATTTCTTCGCTCACATCGACCCGCAAGGCATGCGCGGTCGCCTCGGTCAGCGCGCGCTCTTGCGCCGCTTGGGCGCTCACCGCCTGGCCGGTCGACGCCATGGCCTCGCCCCAGCGCTGCAAAAAGCGTTGTTGCTGCTGATTCACCCATTCGGGCACCAAGGGCTGGGCTTGAGCAGCCAGCGCACGCAGTTGGGCCAGGCGCTCCAGCATCGCGAGCCCCAGCTGGGAGCCCTCATGCAGCCTGGCCGCCGTCAACGCCTGCAGGGCTTCTTCGCACAGCGTCATCAGTGGCTTTTCCAGCTCGTTGCATTCGGGCCAATCGGTGTCGTCCCAGCGCAAAACGTCGGCAACCGACAAGGGGCGCGCTTGGGGGAAGTAGGCCAGGATGGCGTCTTGGCGTGCCTTGAGTTGATGCCAGGCACTGGGGTTTTGGGTGGGGCTGGCGCTGCCGTTTTTGAGGGCATAGGCCACGCGCACTTCCACTTTGCCGCGGGCCAGTTTGCGGCTCACCGCCTCGCGAAATCCGGCCTCCAGGGCGCGCCAATCTTCGGGCAGGCGGCAGGTGAAGTCGAGGAAGCGGCTGTTCACCGACCGGATGTCCAGCGCCATCCGCATGCCCTGCCATTCCGGCCGGGCGGCCATTTCACCCAAGTCGCCCTGGGCGCTGCCAAAACCGGTCATGCTGTGCAAATTCATCGAGGAAAGCCTTTGATCCATGCAAAATTATCTCAGCCTCGGGCAGTGTCGGAGAATGACGCTTTGTTGCATTCGATATTGCCCCCCTTGGAGACTCCATGACCAACCTCACCTCTCGAATTGAACGTGCTCCTGATGCTTTGCGCCAGGTCCGCATCACGCGGGGCTTCACCCGCCATGCCGAGGGCTCGGTGTTGATCGAAATGGGCCAAACCCGCGTGCTGTGCACCGCTTCGGTGGAAGAGCGCGTGCCGCCACACCGCCGGGGCACGGGGGAGGGCTGGGTGACGGCCGAATACGGCATGCTGCCCCGCGCCACGCACACGCGCTCAGACCGTGAAGCCGCCAAAGGCAAGCAATCGGGCCGGACCCAGGAAATTCAGCGCCTGATTGGTCGTTCCTTGCGAGCGGTGTTCGACCTGAAGGCCCTGGGCGAGCGAACCATCACCTTGGACTGCGATGTGCTCCAAGCCGATGGCGGCACCCGAACCGCCAGCATCACCGGCGCCTTCGTTGCCGCCCAAGACGCCGTGAACCACTTGTTGGCCAAGGGTGTGTTGACCCAAAGCCCCATTCGCCAGGCTGTGGCCGCCATTTCAGTGGGCATGCTGGGCGGACAAGCCTTGCTCGATCTGGAGTATGTGGAAGACGCCGCTTGCGACACCGACATGAACGTGGTGATGACTGCCGATGGCGGTTTTGTGGAGTTGCAGGGCACGGCCGAAGGGGCCCCGTTCTCGGAGGCCAACATGCAAGCCATGCTGGCTTTGGCACGCAAGGGCATTCAAGCGCTGATGGTGCATCAGCAAAACGCTTTGAAAGCCTGACATGCGGGTGTTGGTGTTGGCCTCCAACAATGCGGGCAAGCTCAAAGAGTTGCACGCCTTGTTTGCCCCCTTGGGCTGGGACTTGAAGCCCCAATCGGCATTCGCCATCCCCGAGGCCGAAGAGCCTTTTCACACCTTTGTCGAAAACGCCTTGGCCAAAGCCCGCCATGCGAGCCAGCTCACGGGCTTGCCCGCCATTGCAGATGACGCCGGCTTGTGCGTCGACGCTTTTGGCGGTTTGCCCGGCGTGCAAACGGCCTATTACGCCACCCAGTATGGATTGCCCAAAGGCGACGATCACAACGTCACGGCCTTGCTGCAAAACCTCAAGGGCCAAACCCAGCGCCGTGCGGCCTTGGTGAGCACCTTGGTCGCTTTGCGTAGCCCCCAAGACCCCGAGCCACTGATTGCCGTCGGCCGGGCCTCTGGCCTCATCACTCAAGAGCGAATGGGCGACAACGGCTTTGGTTTTGACCCGGTCATGTGGATCGAGTCGCACCAGCAAACCTTTGCCCAGATGAGCGAAGCGGAGAAAAACCGCATTTCGCACCGAGGCCAAGCCGCCCAACGCATGGTGGCGCTGATGCGGGATCAGTGGTTGGCATGAGCCTGTCTCGGGTTTTCGATGTGGCGCACTGGATGCGGCCTGGCACCTTGCAGTTGCAAGGCTTGCCCCCATTGAGCCTGTATGTGCATTTGCCCTGGTGCCTAAAAAAATGCCCGTATTGCGACTTCAATTCGCACGCCTGGGGCGATCCGCAAGCCTTGCCCGCCGATGACTATGTGCAGGCCCTGCTGCTCGACTTGGAAGCCAGTTTGGGCTTGGTGTGGGGACGGCCGGTTCACAGCGTCTTTTTGGGTGGCGGCACGCCCAGTTTGTTCAGCCCCGAGGCCATTGCCTCGCTGGTTTCGGGCATTCGGGCGCGATTGCCCCTGGTGCCCGATTGCGAGATCACCCTGGAGGCCAACCCCGGCACCTTCGAGCGCGACCGTTTCCGAGGCTTTCGGGAGGCAGGCATTAACCGCTTGTCGGTGGGCGTGCAAAGCTTCCAGCCCGAACAACTGGAACGACTTGGCCGCGTGCACACCGCAGATCAGGCCTTGGCTGCCCTCGAAGAGGCCGCCCAAGTGTTTGATCGATGGAACCTGGACCTGATGTATGCCTTGCCCCAGCAAACGCTGGCGCAGTTGCAAGGCGAATTGGCGCAGGTGGCACGCTTGCAAGCGCCGCACGTGTCCATCTACCAGCTCACCTTGGAGCCCAACACCGTCTTTGCCAAGTTCCCTCCTCAGGGCTTGCCCGACGAAGACCAGGCCTACGACATGCTCGACGAAATCATGCGTGCCTCGCAGGCCATGGGCCTGTCGCGCTATGAGGTTTCGGCCTTTGCGCGCCCCGGCCAGGTGTGTCGGCACAACCTCAACTACTGGCAATTTGGCGATTACTTGGGCATAGGTGCTGGTGCACACGGCAAGCTGAGCTTTGCGCATCGCGTGGTCCGGCAAGTTCGGCACCGTGACCCCCTGCGTTACATGGCCAGCGCACGCGAGGGGCAAGCCGTGGCCCAAGTGGAGGAGGTGGGGCGCCAAGCTTTGCCGTTCGAGTTCATGCTCAATGCCTTGCGCTTGGTCGACGGCTTTTCGCTGGCCTGGTTTACCGAGCGCACGGGTTTGCCGGCCTCGGCCCTGGAGCCTGGTTTGAACCAAGCGCTGGAGGCCGGATGGGTGACCTTGGACAACGGGTGGTTGCGGCCCACCCCCAAAGGCTTGGATTTTTTAAGCAATGTGCAGCAACTGTTTTTGTGAGCGAGGGAAGGGCGCTTGCCGAGGCACTTTGCCCTTTAGAATGCGCATCGTTCAACAAGGAAGCGTGGCAGAGCGGTTGAATGCACCGGTCTTGAAAGCAGTTGCATCGCCTCCGAGCGCGTTGATTTATAAGGGTTTTTCTTGATCGTTTCCGCAACTTGCGGAAATCATTTCCGCAACCCCCACGGGGCGGCGGGCAGAATTGGAAGCGTGGCCGAGTGGTTTAAGGCAGTGCTCTTGAAAAGCACCGAGGGCTGATACCCCTCCGTGAGTTCGAATCTCACCGCTTCCGCCAGGTGCGAAAACGGCCCCATGATCGGGGCCGTTTCATTTGGTCGGCTTCACGGTTTCGCCCACCCGACGATAGACCTTCTCGGTTATCTCCTGCTCGGTGTGGCCCAGCAGCTTGCTGGCGTGTTCGAGGTCCATTTCCGACGCGGCCTTGGGCCGGATGTCGCGGAACTGGAAGGCGCGAATTCTTGCGGCCAGTTGGTCGTCGCCGGCTTCGGTGGCCTTCTTGGCGGCATCGGCCCGCGCGTCGTCAAACCGGGTGCGCAGCGTCCATTGGTTCAGCGCGGTGCCGGCCGGCGTGGCAATCAGGAACAGGCTCGCCACCTTGCGCTCGCGTGCCTTGATGCGGTCGATGACCTTGCCCAACTCGGTGCGCGCGCCGCCGTCGTCGTCCAGCAGGATGCGCAATTTCTTTTTGGTCTTGTTCTGCTGCACCTCGATGGCGCCGTCCTTGATGTCGGCCAGGCGCATCTTGAGCACGTCGGCCGGGCGCTGGCCGGTGAGATAGTTCACCAGCGCCGGCATGCCGGCCGCTTCCTCGATCACGTCCTCAAGCGCTTGCAGCTTGGCGTCGTGAATCTCGGCGAAGGCGCTGCACGTGTCGTCGGTGTAGATCGCGCCGTTGGCGAGTTGCAGGCACTTGATGGTCTTGCTCGCTGCGTTGAAGGCTTCCACCTCGGTGCCGCATTCCAGTGCGAGGAACATTTCGCGTTCCATGTCTTTGTAGAGGCGCCGGGCCTTGGCCGGCAGTTCCACGCGGATGACGTTGACGATGGGCTGGGAAATGTCGAAGTAGTCGCGCGCGTCGAGCGACAGGCACAGGTCGCGCATGCGGTCCTCGATCTGCTCCTGGGCGAACGGCAGGGGCTCAAGGCGCACGGCGTGGCGGTCGTTGCCCACCTGGATGGACTGGAACCACCGGGCCTTGAATGCCTCGAAGCTGCGCCCCAGGCGCACGCCCTTGTCGAGGAACCACGCCTGCCCCCACAAGTCCTGCAACCCGTTGGGACTGGGCGTGCCGGTCAGTTCGATGAAGCGGTCGACCTTGCAATGGGCGACGCGGGCGAGCGACTGCGCACGCACCCCGCCCTGCCGCAGGCGGAAGGACTTGAGCTTCGTGCTCTCGTCGGCCACCACTTTGCGGAACGGCCACTTGTCGCCGAAGTGCTCGACCAGCCACGGCAGGTTGTCGTAGTTGGTGGCGTAGATCGTCGCCGGCCGCTTGAGTGCGGCGCGGCGTTCCTCGGGCGTGCCGACGACGGCCGACACCTCGACGTTGCGCAAGTGCGCCCACTTCGTCGCCTCGTCCGGCCAGGTGCTCGCGGCCAAGCGCAGCGGAGCCAGTACCAGGGCCGGGCCGGGCTCGGTTATTTCGAGGATGTCGAGCGCGGTCAGCGCGGACACGGTCTTGCCCATGCCCATGCCGGCCCACACCGCGTCGCGCGACACGTCGAGAATGTGGTCGATGACCGGCTGCTGGTACTCGCGGGGGGTGAAGGCTTGGCGGGTCACGGTTACACCAGGTCGGCGGCCGGTTCAGCAACAGCCTGCAAGCTGTAGTCGTGAGCCCAGGAAGGGGGGGTGTTGGGGGTTACGACAGCGTGCGGGCGCATCGGCGCGATTACCCCGACAAAGTTCTCGTCCGCCAGGGTTATCAATGCGCCATCGTTGCCGTTGAATCCGAGGCCAACACAGTGCGGACCCTTGCCGCCGTGCAAGATTGACCACGCTTTCGCCAGGGTGCCGGTAAAGCGGGGGTCAAACTGCGCAGGCTGGCCCGACACTTTGGACGGAATCACACGCCGAAAATCGGGGAATGTGCCGTCCAGGGTTTTGCCGCTCATGGACAAGCCAGCGTAGGTAAGCGCGACCGGGCGGGCATTCGACACCGGCACCTCTTCGCCCTTGCCGTTGTCTTTGGTTTCCAGTTCTCCGATGGTGATTTCCACCAGGCCGGTGGGCTTGATCGGCTTGAGCAGATCGTTGGGGATGATGATGTTCGTCAGCGGTGCGTCGACGTCCGGTTGCTCGCTCTCGACGCGGAAACATCCGAGCATTGCGCCATTGGTGGCAACTAGGCGAGTTTCCTTGCGGCCGATTTCCAGATTGATGCCGTTCATGTAGTAGCGCACGTCCTTGTCGGCAGCGAACAGCTTGAGCACGGCGATGGCTTCGGCGCGCACGGTCAGTTTGATTTCCATGGTGGTTTCTCCCTTATCTGTTTTCGAGGTATTCGAAGCCGACGTCGGCTTCCAGGAACATGGCCGAGGCGCTGCGCATGTCGTCGGCCCAGCGCTCGCCGAAGCCCTCGGCAGGCATCTGCGCGACGATGCGGACAATGCCGGCCTGTATCAGCTTGGCCGCGCAGCGTGCGCACGGCGGGTGGGTCACGTAGATGGTGCAGCCCTCCACCGTGCGGCCGGCAAACAGCAAGGCGTTTTCCTCGGCGTGGATGGTGCGGCGCAGCTTCTCGTCCCGGTCGAACAGGGCCTCGTCGGAATCGCACACGGCGCGCGGAAATCCGTTGTAGCCCAGGGAGACAACCCGGTTCTTGGCATCCACGATCACGGCGCCCACGCCCGTGCTCGGGTCTTTGCTCCACGTGGCGATGAGATTCACCAGGCCCAACATGCGGCGGTCCCACTTGCTCATGCCAGCACCTCGGTTTCAACGTGCAGCGTCATGCCAGCGATTTGCGGGCAGTGGCCGACCTTGCGGCGCGATTCAATGGCGTGAGCGTTGTAACTGGCCGTGCTGACAATCTCGCCGGCCTCGTTCAGTCCGAGCAGGTGCGCACCGCCTCGCTCGGTGATGGCAACAACCAACCAGAAGGCGGTGTTGCTGCTGTTACCGCCAGCGGCGTACAGATCGCCGACCTTGAAGCGCAACGAATTGGTGACACTTTCGGGAATTGCTATCTTCATGCCAGCACCTCGTCGACACGCTCGCAGGAATCGACAATCTCGACGCGCTGGCCCATGCGGCGCATGCGCTCGTGCTCACGTACCTGGTGCGGCTTGGCCTTCTCGCCGGGCGCCTTGAGTTCCACCCACAGGGTTTTGCCCGGTAGCATGGCGAGGCGGTCGGGCGCACCGTGGCGGCCTATCCACTTCACCTTGCGGACTTCGCCGCCCATGGCCTTGACGCGCTCGACAAGGTAGTTCTCGATGGTGCTCTCACGCATGGCGGGCGCGCCTCCATGCAGTTTTGAGGGCGAGCGCGCGGCCGTAGCCGAAGCCTCGGTACATGCGATAAAGGCGGTACAGGGTCATAGGTCAGTCCTTCCGGTAGCGATAGGCTTCAAAGCCGGCCGCAGCGAGCGGCAGGCCCTTGGCCCAGGTGGGGGTGGTAGCCATCAAGCCGGCCAGGTTGTCGGCGTTGAATTCGTCGCGGTCGTCGGCTTCGGTGATGTTTTCGTCATGCACCGAGAGGACGATCTGGTAGCCGGCCGCCTCGATGGCCGGCATGTTTCCGGCGAGCACGTCCCGGCTGGCGGCCTGGGTCACGTTCTCGGCCAGCTTGCCGCCGTAGGTCTTGAGGCGGGACCACTTGCGGCTGTACTGATTGACGCCCATGTAGGACAGCTTGCCGGCGTCGTCGAGTTGCGGGCTTGGGTAGCATAGGAAGCGGCCGGACGGCAGGCGGATGCGCAGCCAGGCGCCGTCGCGGCGCAGCTTGAGCATGCGGCATTCATAGGTCACGCCGGGGCGCAGCACGGCCATGCGCGCGGCTTCTTCGAGGTCTTTCCAGAATGAGGAAATGGCCGGGTGGGCGTAGCGCCACGAGCGCTTGAAGGAATCGCACACCAACCAGGCGCGGTCGGTCAGGCCGAAGGTCGGGCGCTTCTGCTGCTTCGTCCATTCCAGCGCGTTGGTGGCTTCGCCCAGGATCGCGTCGGGGATGGCGCCGATAGCCTGCTCGCCCATGGCTTCGAGGTCGATGCTGTACGCGGCGGCGAAAGTGAGGAAGGCGCCGACCCCGCCTTCATAGCCGAGGGCGAGTTCCTGCACCTTGCCCACTTGCCGGTTGTCCTTGCTCACGGCCTCGGGCTTGATGCCGAACGACTTGGCATAGGCCAGCTTGTAGAGGTCGTGCCCCTTGCGGATGGGCTCGCCCTTGGCGTCGAGCGCCAGGGGCACGTGGCGCCGGTCAAGGTAGGCGGCCACCAGTTCGTTGCCGGTAATCCAGTCGCCGCCCTCAAGCTGCACCGTGTCGAAGTCGGCAAAGGCTTTTAGCTTCCACTCTTCGCCGGCCAAGAATGCGAGCACCCGGCCTTCGATGTTGGAGAGGTCGGCGACCACCAGCTTCTTGCCCTGGGGCGCGACGATGCACCCCCGGATTGCGCTGCTGGTCAGTTCCATGACGTTGCCGAAGAGCAGATCCTCACAATCCGCTTTCAGGGCCGCGATGCCCTGGTCGATGGCGGCCTGCTTGAGCACGGGGCGCGGCAGGTTTTGGGGCTGGAACAGGCGGCCGGCCCAGCGGCCGGTGCGGCTGGCGCCGTTGAATTGCAGCGTGCCGCGCAGCCGGCCGTCGCTGCTCACCGCCTTGGCAAGGGTCTTGTACTTGCTGGTGCTGGTGGTGCTGGCCTGCAACCGGATGGCGAGCAGTTCGCGCAACTCGGCCGGCAGGTCGGGGTCGGCGATGCGTCGCTCGAGCGTGCTCTGTTGCATGTCGGGCAACTCGATGCCATAGGCTGCAACCAGGTGGCGCAGCATGGCGTCGCGCTGGGTGGCCGCCTGCACCGCGCCTTCGGTCAGTTCGTTGGTGCGGTGCCGGCGGCACCGGCAGCGACAACGCGTCCATCTGGCTGATCGTGTGGGGGCCGAATACCTGCCACTCCATCTTCCCGAAGGGCTCGGCGGCCGGCCTGCAATCGCGTGACCTCGGCGAGCACACCCTGGTTGATGCGGCCGGCGGCCGTTACCAGGGCTACCGCACCCACTACAAGTGGGACATCGGCGCCGTGCTGCGCGACTGGCGCTATGTGGTTCGTATCGCCAACATCGACGTGTCCGACCTGACCAAAAACGCCAGCGCTGGCGCCGACCTCATCGACTTGATGACCCAGGCGCTCGAACTGGTGCCGAACGTCGGTATGGGCCGCCCGGCCTTCTACATGCCGCGCAAGATTCGCAGCTTCCTGCGTCGTCAGATCACCAACAAGGTGGCCGCCTCGACGCTGACCATGGAAGAAATCGCCGGCAAGAAGGTTGTCGCGTTCGACGGCGTGCCTTGCCGCCGTACCGACGCGCTCCTGCTGACCGAGGCCCGCGTGGTGTAACCGGCTGGGGGCGGGTAACACCGCCCCCGCTTACAGACAACAGAAAGGACAAGCCATCATGTTTATCGACAAAGCGCTCCAAGTCTCGAACGAGCAAGCCGTTACCGTGTCGGCCGCTTCGACCGACTCTATCGACTTCGGCCAGGCCAACCCCAACGTCGGCCTCGATGACCGCAGCAATATGGTCATCACCGTGGATGAGTCGGCCGCAGCCGCTGGCGCCGCGACCGTCACGTTCTCGGTGCAGGACTCGGCCGACAACGCCACCTTCGCCGACGTGGCCGTCACTGCCGCCATCGGCAAGGCGAGCCTCGCCGCCGGCCAACAGGTCGTCATTCCGATGCCGACCAAGCTGCGCCGCTACTGCCGGGTGGGCGTGCTCTCGGCCACCGCGTCGAACGATGACGAAACCCAGCCATACGAGGCGGAAATCCTCAACGCTTACTGGAACATGAAGGTCGCCCGTAAATGAGCAACGAATTCGACGCCGCCGTAGCCGCCACCATGCAACCCGACCAAGGGCAAGCCGCCCGCGTCGGGTTTTCTGTCGCGGCCGACACCAACCCCGACGCCTACGCCGAGGCGCAGCGCGTCGCACGGCGCACGGGCGTGCCCGTGGACACCGTCCTGAACATGCCCAAGGAAATGAAGCAGCAGGACACCATGGGCACTATCGACTTCGACGCCCTGGCGAAAACTGCACCGGCCACGGCTTCGCTGCTGTCGGACATCGAGCGCGCCAAGGTTGCCCACGACAACCTGCCCAGCATGACCGCCATCGAGCGCAGCTTCCTGGGCAACATCACCGAGCCGGTGCAGCGCGGCCTTGCCCAAGGGCGCCGAGGGCTGACCCTGCTGTTCAATCAAATGGGCATCTTCAAGGGTTTGGAGCGCCAGCAGGCGGCAGCAGCCGCAGCGCACGGCATCAGCTACGACCCTTCCATTGAACTGGCCGTGCGCCTGGCCCAGCAGCAACGCGAAGTCGAGCGCTACCCGGTGCCCGATGACATTGCCCAAGGCATGCAGGACATCAGCAACGCGCAAACCATGGGCGACGCCTTTACCGCGATTCGCACCAACCCGCGCGCCGTGCTGGAAACCACGCTGCAATCTCTCGGCGCCAGCGCGCCCGCCCTGGTGGGGGCGGCTGGTGGTTCCGTGTTCGGCCCTGGTGGCACGGCCACGGGTGCCGGCTTGGGCAGCTTCGCCGTGGAATACAGCAACACCCTGCAAGACGTGATGGCCGAGAAGGGCGTGAACGGCACCGACTCGATGTCGATTCATGCCGCGCTGAACAACCCCGAACTCATGGCGGCAGCGCGTGAAAAGGCCCTCAAGCGCGGCATTCCCGTGGCGATTTTCGACGCACTGACCGCCGGCCTGGCGGGCAAACTGCTGGCCGGGGCCAAGCCCACGGTCGGCAGCGTCGGCGCACGAGCGGCCGGCGAACTCGGATTGCAGGCCGGGGGCGGTGCGGCCGGCGAGGCGGGCGCGCAACTGGCGACCGGCGAGTACAAGCCGGGCGACATCCTCATGGAAGCGTTCGCGGAAATGCCGACCGCGATTATCGAGGTGCCGGGCAACTACCGGCACGCCATGGAAAGCGCCCAGCGTGCGCAAAAGGGCGCGGAATTTATCGACAACCTCAACAAGCTGGTGCAGGCCGACAAGCTCGTCGCGCGTGACCCTCAGACCTTCGAACAATTCGTCGCGCAGGCCGCCGAAGCCGGCCCGGTGCAACAGGTGTTCATCGACGCGCAAACCCTCATGCAGTCCGGAGTAGCGCAACAGGTGGCCGCCGTATCGCCGGCCGTCGCTTCCCAGCTTGCCACGGCAGCGCAAACCGGCGGGCAGATCGCCATCCCGGTGGAAGAGTACGCCGCGCGCATCGCGCCGACCGAGTACGCCCAAGGGCTGCTCGATCACCTCAAGACCGAGCCCGAGGGGTTCAGCCGGGCCGAGGCGCAACAGTTCATGCAAAGCCACGCCGAGGAATTGCAGGCCGAGGTCGAGCGCACCCTGGCCGAGAAACAGGTCGACGACACGTTCAAGGCATCCGCCGAGGTGGTGCGCAACGAAATCCGCACCCAACTGGACACGGCCGCGCGCTTCACCCCCCAGGTGAATGACGCTTATTCGGCCATGGTGGGCAACTTCTACGCCACCATGGCGGCCAAAACAGGCACCACGCCCGAGGAACTGTTCCAGCGCTACCCGCTCAAGATCGCCGCCGAGCGCATCGACGGCCCGCAGTTCGACCAGGGGCAAGCTCCCGCTGGCGCGCAGCCGGGCGAGGTCTATAATCAGAGCAGAAAGGGGAAACGCGATGACTACACGCTCGACCTCTTCGGCGTACCCGACAACACCCGAGCGGATACACCAGCCGGGCAACCTGCCGGGCAACCTGCCGCAGGACGACAGGAGCGGCCACTATCACGTGACGACGCCCCCGGCACCTACGCCGCCCGAACCGAACTCGTCGAAGAAAACACCCGAGAACTCGGCACCGACCGAGTAAGCACGCCGCAAGAAGCTGCGCAGGCACTGGCCTACCTGGCGAAGGGCGCCGTCGAGCGCTTCGACGCCCTCGTGACCGACGCGGACGGCAAGCCGTTGGCGATTGTCGGCGCGTTCAAAGGTGCGCTGACCCAGGCTTCGGTGTTCCCCTCGACCCTGGCCGCCGAGGCTTTCCGCGTCAATGGCGCGGCAAATATCTGGTTCGCACACAATCACCCGAGCGGTACCAACGAACTGAGCAACGCCGACCGCCAGTTGCACAGCAACCTGGCCGAGGTATTCCGGGGCAGCGAAATCAAGGCGCGCGGCATCTTCGCCATCGCCGGCAAGGAAGGCACCGGCCGCAATTGGGTATTTGAACCGACCCCGGAAAGCCGCTACAACCCCGAGTCCGACGTGCGAGGCGCCACCACGGCGCCGGCTGCTACAGCGTCCGTTCCTGTCGTTGAGCGCGTCTATAGCGGAGGTGGTGCCGCCGTCCTTTCACCCGTTGTATTGGGCAATGCAGGCGATGAGCTGCTGCTCTCTATGCATTTCAACCTCGAATCGACTCAATCAACCGAGCATGTTTTGTTGAAGGCCAACATCCTGAGTTCACAGCAGCATGTCATGAACAACACCAGTTCTGCTTCCCCATGGCACAAGCATGCTGTGAAATTTCAGCATGTTGACCCCAGGGTGGTGTTGCTGGTCAATGAACTTCTGGCCTGAAATGGTCCGCTACCCATGGGCTCAATGAGCCAATTACTGCGGCGTAGGTGATCGACCGACTTGGCTGGATGGATGCCCCGCAAGTGGCATTTTCAATCCACGCCCCCCTTGCGAGGGAAGACGTCTGACTGGGGTTGTTATTCATACTATTTTGTGGCCCTAGACTAGCGTTCAGGTTGTGTCGTCGTCGGGAGTTCTGGGGTGAAAAAAACATTCATGCTGGCTGTTGCCATGTTGGCCACCGTGGCGCACGCCGAATTCATCAGTGGCAACGAACTGCTCCGGCGCTTGGAGTCGTCCGAGTCCTACGACCGAGGCCTGGGCATGGGTTATGTGGCTGGGGTGTTTGATGCCACCTCCGGCTTGCACCACTGCTCACCGTCTTCCGTGAGCCTGGGCCAAATGCGCGACATGACGCTGAAAGCCTTGCGGGCCATGCCCGAAATGCGAGACCGCTCGGCAGACCTTTACGTGGTGGTTTCGGCCAAGCGCATGTGGCCCTGCAAAAAGAAAAACAGCAACAACGACATCAACCCCGATCAAAATCTATAAACCTGCCCAACCCCAGGCATCACCCTCAGGGCTTCACAGGGCCGATGCAATGCAGCGACATCGCGTTGCATCCGTCGCTGTTGATTCATCAAAGTTAAAGCTTCTTTTCGGCTCAGCACCCTGAGCTTTGCATGACCTTGCCATCCTGAACAGGCGTCCAGTTTTGGCGTTTTTATTGGGAGATGGTCATGAAAACAATCCGCATGGTGTTGATGTGCATGGGTTTGGCGTTTGTGTTTCAGTCGGCGCACGCCGCCAATTGGGTGGACGCCGAAGGCAAAACGGTGGTCGATGCCGAAGGCCAGCCCATCAAAGACGGCAGCGAGTAAAGCCAGCGGTCAGCCCAGCAAGTCTTGCAGCAAGCGGGCGACCACTTTGGTGGCGCGGCGCAGGTCGTTCAAGTCCAGTCGCTCGTCGGCACGTTTGGCGTGCGACTCGCGAACGGTGCGAGGGCCTGCGCCGTAAATCACACCAGGAATGCCGCGCTCAACGTAGAGGCGCACATCGGTGTAGAGCGGGGTGCCCACCGCAGGGATGTCCTCGCCAAACACGGCCTTGCCGTGCTTTTGAATGCCTTCCACCAGGGGCGCGTTGCCGGCCAAGGGCACCATGGCACGCGCCAACAACAAGCGGCGAATGTCCACGGTCAGCGACTTGCCACCGCGCGGTGGCGAGAAGCTGGCTGCCGCATCGGCAATGGTTTGACGAATGCTGGCTTCCACTTGCTCGGGGTTCTCTTCGGGGATCATGCGGCGATCGAGTTTGAACACCACTTTGCCCGGCACCACGTTGGTGTTGGTGCCACCCGAAATCCAGCCCACGTTCAGATAGGGGTGGGTGATGCCCGGCACTTTGGAGTGAACCTTCAGGTATTGGGCATTCATGGCGTGCAGGGCTTGCAGGATGTGTAAGGCACCTTGCAGGGCGTCGGTGCCGGAATCGGGAATGGCCGCATGGGCCATCTCGCCTTGCACCGTCACTTCCATTTGCAAGCAACCGTTGTGCGCGGTGACCACCTCGTAGCTGAAGCCCGCAGCCACCATCAAATCGGGGCGGGTGAGGCCTTGCGCCAAGAGCCAGCCGGGGCCCATCTCACCCCCAAACTCCTCGTCGTAGGTGAAGTGCAATTCCAATTGGCCCTTGAGGGCATGGCCAGCCTGGGCATTCACCGCTTCGAGAGCGCGAGCGGCAAAGGTGAAGGTCGAGAAGTCACTCTTGCTCACGGCCGTGGCCCGACCAAACATCTGGCCATCGACCACTTTGGCACCATAGGGGGCGTGGGTCCAGCCCTCACCAGGAGGCACCACATCGCCGTGGGCGTTCAGCGCAATCGTGGGTCCGTCGCCATAGGGGCGGCGCACGATCAGGTTGGTGATGCTCTCCAAGCCATAGGCTTTCACCTCGGCGGCCGGGACTGCGTGTTGCTCGGCCTCGAAGCCAAAGGTTTTCAGGAGTTCTGCGGTTTTCACCGCGTGGGGCGCGTTGTTACCCGGTGGGGTGTCGGTGGGCACGCGAACCAAGGCTTGTAAAAACTGAACCTGCTCATCAAAGTGGGCGTCAATCCAGGCGTCGAGGGCGTCGTAGGTGGGTTTCATGATTCAACTTTCAGGTGATCGAGCACATGCATGAAGGCATCGATGGCCAGCTGCATGTCGTCGCTGGTGGTGCTCTCTAAGGGGTTGTGACTGATGCCGCTGTTTTGGCCGCGCACAAACAACATGGCTTGCGGCATCACTTCGTGAAGCTTCATGGCATCGTGGCCCGCGCCACTGGGCAAACGGTGAACCGGCAAGCCTGTTGCGGCGACTGCCTGTTCCCAAAGTGCTTGCAACGAGGGGTCACTGGGTGCGGCTGAGGCCCGCAGGGTTTCTTGCCACTCGAAGCGCAAGCCACGGCGATGGCAAATGGCTTGCAATTCGGTGTGGACATCGGCGAGCAAGGCATCGCGCTGCGCGTTCACAGGGGCGCGTAAGTCCAAACTGAATTCACAGGCGCCAGGCACCACGTTGATGGAGCCATTGGGCACCTGGAGCTGGCCAACCGTTCCCACCGAGTCACCGTCTTGTGCCGCACGGCGCTCGACATACAAGGCCAGTTCGGCCACCGCCGTGGCAGCGTCCCGACGCCGGTCCATGGGGGTGGTGCCTGCATGCGAGGCCATGCCCAGCACTCGACCCATCACCCGAACGCTGCCGTTGATGGAGGTCACCACGCCCAAAGGCAAGTCAAGCTCGTTGAGCACGGGGCCTTGTTCAATGTGCACCTCAATGAAGCCTGCGTAGTCATTGGGGTCGCGCCGGATGAGGTCAATGCGCTCGGGCCGCAGGCCAGCGGTGCGCATGGCTTGGCTCAGGGTGATGCCTTGGGCATCGGTTTGGTGGAGCCAATCTGGGTTGAAGTCGCCCGTCAAGGCGCTCGAGCCCATGAAGGTGGCCCGGTAGCGTTGGCCTTCTTCTTCTGCAAAGGCCACCACCTCCAGGCCAAAGGGCAGGCGTCGGCCCGCGCTGGCCAGCTCGCGCACGCAGGCCATGGGCACCAAAATGCCCAGTCGTCCATCGTATTTGCCGCCATTGCGCACCGTGTCGTAGTGGCTGCCGGTGAGCAAGGTCTTGGCGCCCGGCGTTGCGGGCAAATAGCGTCCGACCACATTGCCCACATCGTCTACAAAGACTTCGTCAAACCCGCAGGCTTGCATGCCCAGTTTCAGGGTTTGGGCGCAGCGCTGGTGGGCCTCGGTGAGGTAGGTCACGGTGAGCTCACCCCGTTCCCGGTAGCCCTCGTCACTGAACTGGGCCAGCCACTCGTGCCAATCCCACACTTCATGGCCCAGCTCAGGGTTCAGGCCCAGCTTGTCGTTGAGGCGAATCTCAACGATGCGGTGAATGTTGCGAATGCATTCTTCCAGTTCGAAATCAGCGGGGTTGTGCAAGCGTCGCTCGAAGGCTTCGATGATTTGTTCCCGGCTCAAACCCAAACCGCGCGGACCACGAACAGCCAAGATGAACGGCCAGCCAAACTTGGCGTTGTAGGCTGCATTGAGCGCTTGAATCCGAGCAAATTGTTCGGGGGTGCAATGGGTCAGGCCCGCACGGCTTTGCTCGTCGGTGGATTCGGCGGTGAGGGTTTTGCTGACCATGGCCTTGCCAGCCAATTCCGGGTGGGCCCGAATCAAGTCCACTTTGGCTTGGCGTCCGGCTTGGTTCAAGACTTGAACCATGGCGTGTTTGAGGCTGGCTGCGGTAGCGAAGGGGCGCTGGCTCAGGGCGCGCTCAGCGATCCAGTCGGAGTGTTCGTAAAGGCCGCTGAGTTGCGCAGCGGCTTGGGCCAGTGGCCAGGTGTTGATGTCGGCTAGCGAGAGGGGCATGGGGGGCTCCAGTGGGCAATGCTCAGGCTTGGGCCGCATCGCTGGGGTAGGGGTGAGTGGCTCGCCAATGGCGGGCGATGTCGATGCGACGGGTGACCCACACGCGGTCGTGACGGGCGAGATGATCCAAAAAGCGTTGCAAAGCCACGATGCGGCCAGGCCGACCCAGCAATCGACAGTGCATGCCCACGCTCATCATGCGGGGGGTTTCGTCGCCCTCTGCCCACAAGGCATCGAAGGTGTCGCGCAGGTAAATGAAAAAGTCGTCGGCCTGCGAATACCCCTGGGGCAAGGAAAACCGCATGTCATTGCAATCCAAGGTGTAGGGCACGATGAGGTGCGGCTGGTCTTGGCCTTGGCTGTTGCGCACCTTCATCCAGAAGGGCAGGTCGTCGCCGTAATAGTCGCTGTCGTATTCAAAGCCGCCGTGGTCCACCACCAAGCGGCGGGTGTTGGGGCTGTCGCGGCCCGTATACCAACCCGCGCCATGGATGCTGTTGCCATGGCTGGTGCCAGTGAGCTGCTCAATGATGCGAACGCCTCGCTCCAAGTGGTCGCGCTCGGTGGCTTCATCCAGGTTTTGGTAGTGAATCCAACGCCAACCGTGGCAGGCGATTTCGTGTCCCAGCTCCACAAAGGCGGCGGTGAGCTCGGGGTGGCGCTCCAGTGCCATCGACACGCCAAACACCGTCAGTGGCAATTGGCGTTTTTCAAATTCGCGCAAGATGCGCCAAACGCCAACGCGCGAGCCGTATTCGTAAATGCCTTCCATGCTCAGGTGGCGATCGGGGTAGCTGGCTGGGTTGAACATTTCGCTCAGAAATTGCTCGCTGCCCGCATCGCCATGCAAGACGGCGTTTTCGCCGCCTTCCTCGTAATTGAGCACAAATTGAACGGCCACGCGGGCGCGTCCGGGCCATTGGGCTTGGGGCACGTGGCGTCCATAGCCCACCAAATCCCGGGGGTAGGGGCGTGTGGTGTCGTAAAGGGACATGTGGGCTCCTGGTGTGGGGGTCAAGACAGCGCCATGGCGATGTCGTTGCTGGGCAGTTTGCGGTCCAGGGCCAGATTGGCCACCACGTTGTGCAAATGCTCGTCCATGAGTCGCACGGCCAAGGCTTCATCGCGTAGGGCCAGCGCGTCCAAAATGGCTTCGTGCTCGTGCACCGAGTGCTCTGCAGCCGGTGCGGTTTGATACATGAGGGTGATGAGGGCGCAGCGAGAAATCAATTCGCCCAGCACCTGGGCCAACACGGCGTTGCCCAGCAGTTGGGCCATCACCACGTGAAAGTCGCCCAACAAGTCCGTGCGGCTGGGCACATCGTTGCGCGCCACGGCCTGCACCTCTTCTTTCACATGCGCACGCAAGGCGGCCACGTGCGCATCGGTGGCCTCACGCACGAATTGGCGGGTCATTTCCACCTCGATCATGCGGCGCACGCCAAACACTTGACGTGCTTCTTCGGAGGAGGGCGTGGCCACAAAGGCGCCTCGGGCGGGTTCCATGCGGATGAGTCGCTTTTGCACCAGTTGAAACAAGGCCTGGCGAATCAGGGTGCGCGAGACGCCAAAGTGATCAGCCAACTTTTGCTCGGCCAGTTTGGTGCCGGGGTGAAGCCGATGCTCGACGATGGCCTTGGTCAGGGCGTCGACGATGGTTTTGGTGCTGGTGGTAGGGGCGTCCATGTTGGGGGAGGATTGAATCCAAACCATTGGTGACAAAAATTGTATACACTTTTGGTGTCTGTGGGCATCCCCCACACCCCTTCACTCATCAAGGAACAAGCCCATGGGCCTGAGCACCCACGTTTTGGATACCATGCACGGCTGCCCGGCCGCTGGCATGACCGTTTCCCTCTACACCACCCAAGGTGAAAGCGCCCAACTGGTGAAAACCTTCACCTTGAATGCCGATGGCCGCAACCCCGAGGGTCCCCTCTATGACAACGACAGCCTCAAAACGGGAACCTATCGTTTGGTTTTTGAGGTCAGTTCCTACTTCAAAGCGCGGGGCGTGAGCTTGCCCGAGCCCAATTTCCTCAATCGCGTGGCCTTGGATTTCGGGGTGGCCCATGCCGATCAGCACTACCACGTGCCGCTTTTGGTAAGTCCTTGGAGTTACTCGACGTATCGGGGTTCCTGAGGAAGACGGGGGCAGGGCTGCCCCATAAAATGCGGGTTCATTTCCCGCACAAGCAAGCCCATGACCCAAGTCACCAACACGGTTCGTTTTGTGCTCGACGGACAAATCGTCGAAGCACAAGGTGAACGCCGCACCACCACCGTCCTCGATTATTTGCGTGAGCAACTGCACCGCACCGGCACCAAAGAAGGTTGCGCGGAAGGCGATTGCGGGGCATGCGTGATCATGGTGGGGGAGCTCAACGACAGCGGCACCGCCATCGACTACGTGCCCGTCAACAGCTGCATCCAGTTGCTGCCCTCACTCGATGGCAAATCCATCAAAACGGTCGAGAGCCTGCGCCGCGCCGACGGCAGTTTGCACCCCATGCAAGAGGCCATGGTGGACTGCCACGGTTCCCAGTGCGGCTTTTGCACCCCCGGCATCGTCATGAGCCTGGTCAATTTGGTGCAAATCACGCCCCAGCCCACGCGCCAGCAAATCAACGATTCGCTGTCGGGTAATTTGTGTCGTTGCACCGGTTACAAACCCATTGTGGATGCCGCCCAGAAGGTGTGTTCCAAGCCCCAAGCCCTCAAGCTCGACGATGCCCAAGACGTGGCCTTGCTCAAAGCAATTGCCCGTTCCACCAAGCCCACCGTGGGTCTGGATGGCGATTTGATCTTGCAACCGGTGGTGCGCACCCGCAAAGGCAATGAGTTCGTTTCGCCCGCCACGATTGCCGAGGTGGCCGACTACCTGTCCAAGCGCCCCGAGACCACGCTGTTGGCCGGCAGCACCGAAATTGGCCTGCAGGTGAACAAGCAATTCACCCGGCCCGAGCACATCATGTATTTGGGCAACGTGAGCGAGTTGCGTCAGGTGCAAGACCAAGGCAAGGCTTGGCGCATTGGCGCCATGGTGTCGCTCACCGAGGTGCAAGCCTTGGTGCAAACCGCTTACCCCGATTTCGCCGAAGTGCTGCGTCGCTTTGGCTCCCCGCCCATTCGTTCAACGGCCACCTTGGCGGGCAACATTGCCAACGGCTCGCCCATTGGTGACTCCATGCCTTGCCTGATGGCCTTGGGCGCCCAACTCGAATTGCGCCATGGCGACAAAACGCGGGTGGTGGCGCTCGACGCCTTCTACACCGGTCAAAAGCAAAACGTCCTCAAGCCGGGCGAATTCATCGAGGCCGTGGTGTTGCCCAAGCCCCAGTCGGGGCAGGTGTTTCGGGCCCACAAGGTGTCCAAGCGTTTCGAGCAAGACATTTCGGCCACTTGTGCGGCCATCAGCTACACCTGTGTCGACGGCAAACTCAAAGGGGTTCGCTTGGCCTTCAATGGCTTGGCGCCGTCGCCTTGTCGGGCACCTCAAATTGAAGCTGTGCTCGAGGGCAAAACGCCCACCGACGTGAAAGCCAGCGACATTGACGCAGCCATTGCCAAGAGCTTCAAGGCGCGCGATGGTTTGCGCGCCACTTGGGCTTACCGCTCGTTGGTGTCTCGCAATTTGGTGTTGTCGTTTGTTCAGTCCCAGGACGAGGAGGCCTTGTCATGAATGCACCCCAAGCTTTGAATGAGTTGTTGCCCTCGGGCATGCAAGGTCAGTCGATCATCCACGAATCCGCCGCGCTGCACGTGACCGGCGAGGCCACCTACACCGACGACATCCCTGAAGTGCGCGGCACCTTGTATGCCGCCCTGATCAAGTCCCCCGTGGCCCACGGCGAGCTCATCGGTGAAGGCATCGACCGCGCGGCCATCCTGGCCATGCACGGTGTGGTGGCGGTGTTCACGGCCAAAGACATTCCCGGCGAAAACAACTGCGGCCCCATCGTTCACGATGACCCCTTCCTGGCCGATGGCAAGGTGGAGTTTGTGGGGCAGGCGGTGGCTGTGGTGGTGGCGCGCGAAATGCTCTACGCCCGCGAGGCGGCCGCCCGAGCCCAAGTGCAGGTCAAGGCCCTCAAGCCCATCCTCACCATCGAAGAAGCCATGGCGGCCAACAGCTTTGTCATGCCCGCCAAAGGCATCGTGCGCGGCGACGCCGCACAAGCCATTGCCCAAGCGCCTCATCGCCTCAAAGGCAGTGTGCGTTCGGGTCAGCAAGAGCAGTTTTACCTGGAAGGGCAAATCACCTATGCCGTGCCCCGTGAAGACGGGCAGCTCACGCTGTATTGCTCCACCCAGCACCCCGATGGCAACCAGCGCGAAGCTGCTGCGGCCCTGAACCTCACCACCAACGACGTTGAAGTCATTTGCCGTCGCATGGGCGGTGGCTTTGGTGGCAAAGAGGGCAACGCCAGCATCTTTAGCCAAAGCGCTGCCTTGGCCGCGCACAAGCTCAAGCGCCCCGTGAAATTGCGCGTCAACCGCGACGACGACATGACCATCACCGGCAAGCGCCACGACTTCAAAATCGATTACGAAGTGGGTTTCGACGACAACGGCCGTTTGCTGGGCGCCGACATCACCCTCATGTCACGCTGCGGCTACAGCACCGATTACTCCGGCCCCGTGAACGACCGGGCCTGTTTGCACATCGACAACTGCTATCACATTCCCCACCTCAAGCTGGTGAGTCACCGCTGCAAAACCAACACCCAAAGCGCCACCGCTTTCCGTGGTTTTGGTGGCCCCCAGGGCATGTTTGGCATCGAAACGGTGTTGGCCGAGATTGCCGCCACGCTGGGCAAAGACGAATTGGACGTGCGTCGCATCAACCTCTACCAAGACCCCAAGGTGAGCGGTCAAGACGACACCATGACCACGCAATACAACCAGCGCATCGAAGACTGGGTGGGCGATCAGGTCATCGATCAAGTGGCTGCACAAGCCAACTACGAGCAACGTCGCCAAGCCGTTGAAGCTTTCAACGCGCGCAACACGCGCAAAAAACGCGGCCTGGCGCTGGTGCCTTTGAAATTCGGCATCAGCTTCACCGCCACCCACCTCAACCAAGGGGGCGCTTTGCTGGTCATCTACATGGATGGCTCGGTGAGCGTGAACCACGGCGGCACCGAAATGGGCCAAGGCTTGAACACCAAGATGGCCCAAGTGGCCGCCGACGGTTTGGGCATCAGCGTCGACAAGGTGCGCGTGACCGCCACCGACTCACAAAAAGTGCCCAACGCTTCGGCCACCTCGGCATCGAGTGGCGCCGACATCAACGGCGCGGCCATCATGAATGCCACGGCTCAAATGCGCGAGCGTCTGGCGCCTGTGGCCGCACGCCTGTTGCAGTGCAAGCCCGAAGAGGTTCAGTTTGCCAACAACGCGGCCCACGGTGGTGGCCGCTCGGTGGCTTGGCCCGACCTCACCAAGCAGGCCTGGCTGGATCGCGTGGGTTTGTCGGTCACGGGCTTTTACATGACGCCTGAAATCAAATACGACTTCACCACGCTCAATGGCCGCGCGTTTTATTACTACTGCTACGGCGCTTCAGTCACCGAGGTGGAAATCGACACCCTCACCGGTGAGTGGTGGCTCAAGGCCGTGGACATCGTGCACGACGCAGGCAAGAGCATCAACCCCGCCATCGACAAAGGCCAGATTGAAGGGGCCTATGTTCAAGGCATGGGCTGGCTCACCATGGAAGAGTGCATCTGGAACGACCAGGGCAAGCTGCTCACCCATGGCCCATCCACCTACAAAATCCCGGTGGCTGGCGATGTGCCCGAGCACTTTGAAGTCACCCTGTTTGACGGTTGCAACCTCAAGCCCACGCCCTATCAAAGCAAGGCGGTGGGCGAGCCGCCGTTGATGCTGGCGCTTTCCAGCTTTTTTGCCTTGCGCGATGCCGTGGGGGCTGCGGTGGATCGTCGGGCCGTGGTGCACATGGATGCACCCGCCACGCCCGAGCGCATCCTCATGGCCATTGAGCGGGCCAAAGCGGCAGCCTGAGGGCTGCCTCAGTCTTGGCCCAGGCTCAGGCTGTCGAGCTGAAACTTCCCGCTGCGGTCCCACAGCCAGGTTTGCAGGTAAGTCGTTTGTGTGGCAAAGCGGGGCGCGGGGTAGGGCTGGGCTGAATCAATCATTTGCTCAATGGCGCTCACCACCTCGGGCACGTGGTGCGGCGCGCGGATCCATTCGCGCTTGACCACGCGGCCTTGGTCATTGATGGTCACCTCAATCACGCCAACGCCCTTGAGCAAGGGGGCCAGTCGGCCCGAATGCACCTGATCTTGGTAGCGTTCATACAAGTAGCGCGCCATCTCCAGGCGGTAAGCAAACGGGTCGTTGGCTTTCGCCAGCGGAATCACGGGTTTGGGGGCTGGCGCGGGTTGGGGAGGGGGCGGTGGCGGCGGCTTTGGCGGCGGCGGCGTGGTGCAACCGGCCACCCACAAGGTCAAGCTTGCGAACAACCACAGCCCAGCTCGGCGAAACGACAACAAGCGACAATTCATCATTCAGACAACCCGGCCGAGCAAGCGGCTCACACTGATTCAACCATGCATCATGCCTCGACCTCCCTGAACGATGAGTGCGCACAAACCCTGATTCAAGCGGTGGCGCAGGGCGAGGACTGGGTGTTGGTTCAGGTGATCGAGGCCAAGGGCTCGGTGCCGCGCTGGCCAGGGGCCTGGATGGCCGTTTCAGCCACGGGCTTGCTGGGCACCATTGGCGGGGGGCACCTGGAGTGGCAGGCCATGGCGATGGCGCGCCAAGGCCTGGCCGGTCAAGCCATGCCCACCCAACACCGTTTCGCCTTGGGCCCCAGTTTGGGCCAATGCTGCGGTGGGGTGGTGGTCGTGCAGTTCGAGCGCTTGACGGCCGCTCAAGCCCCCGATTTGCCCCAACGCTTGCTGGAGCCGCGCCGACCGCTGGCCCTCTTTGGCGGTGGGCATGTGGGCCGTGCGTTGGTGTCGGTGCTGGCCCCCTTGCCTTATCGGGTCTTATGGGTCGACAGCCGCGATGAGATTTTTCCGGCCAGCTTGCCCGCGCACATTCACACTGAACACTCCGACCCGGTGCAAGCCAGCGTGGCAGATTTAGCGCCAGGCAGCGGGGTGTTGATCATGAGTTTCAGCCACGCCGAGGACCTCGACATCGTGGCCGAATGCCTGCGGCGCCAGCGCACGCAAGGCGATTTGCCCTTCATTGGCCTCATTGGCAGCCAAACCAAATGGGCAACGTTTCGCCACCGCTTGCAAGCCCGAGGCTTTTCCGAAGCGGAGCTGTCAGCGGTGACGTGTCCCATCGGGTTGCCTGGCATTGTGGGCAAGCAACCCGAGGTCATTGCCGTGGCGGTGGCGGCTCAGTTGCTCACCACCTTCAGCCCCGTTCAGGCATCGCCCCACACCGCTTGAGCGGTTTCGATGACCAAACGCAGTTTGTTGCGTTGGTCTTCCACGGCGATGTTGTTGCCGTGCACGGTGCTGGAAAAACCGCACTGGGGCGACAAGGCCAGTTGCTCCAAGGGGGCGTAACGGGCGGCTTCGTCGATGCGACGTTTGAGGGTGTCTGCGCTTTCGAGTTCGCCAAATTTGGTGGTCACCAGACCCAGCACCACGAGCTTGCCTTTGGGCAAAAAGCGCAAGGGGCGGAAGTCGCCGCTGCGGTCATCGTCGTATTCCAGGAAGTAGGCGTCGATGTCCATCTCCGACAGCAAGGCCTCGGCCACGGGCTCGTAGTTGCCTTGGGCCGCATGGGTGGACTTGAAGTTACCGCGGCACAAGTGCATGGCCAAGGTCATGCCAGCGGGCTTTTGCGCCACCACTTTGTTCACAAACTGGGCATAGCGGTGGGGCAACTCATTGGGGTCGTCACCACGCTGGCGAGCGGCCTCGCGCATTTTTTCGTCACAGAGGTAAGCCAGGTTGGTGTCGTCCATTTGCACGTAGGTGCAACCGGCGGCCGCCAAGGCGCGCAGCTCATCGCCGTAGGCTTTGGCCACGTCGTCGTAGAACGCGGGATCGAGCTCGGGATAGGCTTCACGGCTGATGCCGGCGCGCCCGCCACGGAAATGCAGCATGGTGGGTGAGGGGATGGTGACCTTGGGGGTGCAACCGCTCTTCACCTGAGACTTCAGGTATTCGAAGTCGGCCAGCTGAATGTTTTTCACGTGCTGGACCTTGCCGTTGACGCTGATGACGGGCGGGGCCAGCTTGGTGGTGCCATCGGGCATTTGCACCGCCACCGGGATTTCGGTTTTCACGCCACCGAGTTGCTCCAAAAAGTCGATGTGGAAGTAGGTGCGTCGAAACTCGCCATCGGTGATGCTCTTGAGGCCCACGTCCTGCTGAAACTTCACGATTTCGGCAATGGCCTTGTCTTCCACCTCGCGCAAGGCTTCGGCACTGAGTTGGCCTTGGGCATGTTGCTCGCGGGCTTCGAGCAAATAGGCGGGGCGCAAAAAGCTGCCCACGTGGTCGTAACGGGCGGGAAGATGAGGCACGGTCATGAGCGTCTCCAAGTGAGTGGGGGTGGGCGACAACCGGATGTGGGTGTCGACTGAGTGAAAGTCTACACAGTTCAACAGCGAGGCTAGCGGCTATCCTGTCGAGCCCGTGCGAGCATGACGATCGGCGGATGCATCAACAAAGGACAAGACATGAAAGCACAGCGTTTGGGTTGGGTGGGGTTTGGCGAAGTGGGGCAAATCTTTGCCCAGGGCCTGCAAGGCCAGGTGTCGTCCATGGCCATGTGGGACATTGCCTTGAATGGCCCGCCCAGCCGCGCCAACGCCCTGCGCGAGCGCGCGCAAGCCTTGGGCATGACGGTGTGCACGAGCGCCGCCGAATTGGCACAAATGAGCGACGGGATCATTTCAGCGGTCACGGCCTCCAACACCTTGCAAGTGGCCCAGGAACTGTCGGCCCAAGCCCTCAGCGGCACTTGGGTGCTCGACTTGAATTCGGCCTCGCCTGGCACCAAGCAAGCCTGCGAGCGCAGCATTCGAGCCGCTGGTGGCGTGTATGTGGAAGCGGGGGTCATGACCTCGGTGCCGCCTTATGGCATTCGCGTGCCCATGTTGCTGGGTGGTGCCCAAGCCGCCGAGTTGGCGCAGTTGCTCAACCAGTGGGGTTGCGACGCCAAGGCCATTGCCACCGAGGTGGGGGTGGCCAGTGCCACCAAAATGTCGCGTTCCATCATGATCAAAGGCTTGGAGGCGCTGGTCATCGAGTCCTTCACCACAGCGCGTGCTTACGGCGTGGAAGACCGCATGCTGGCCACCTTGGCCGAGACCTTCCCCCAGATCGATTGGCCCAAGCAAGGTGCTTATTTCTTCAGTCGGGTGGCCCAGCATGGCAAACGCCGGGCCGAGGAAATGCGTGAATCGGCCCGCACCGTGGCCGAAACCGGGGTCGAACCCCTGATGACCCAGGCCATTGCGCCCAAGCACGATTGGGTCGCCCAGTTGGCCCGCGATGGCGTGTTCGATGACGTGGGCCCGCAATCGCCTTGGCAAGATTGGGCCGATGCCCTGATTCGGAAAACGGGCGGCAAGTGATGCCCTTGGAACTGTCGGCCTCGACGGTTTGGGCCTACGTGGCCTTTGCCGCGCTGGGGGCCTGTGTGGGCAGTTTCGTGGGGGTGCTGGCGCCCACTTGGTCGGCCCAGTTGTTGGGACAACCGGTTCACACCTGGGCCGCTGGGCTGTGGCGACGTTCAGCCTGCCCGCATTGCCAGCAGGTGCTGCGCCCTTGGCACCTGGTGCCTTTGCTCAGCTATGTGGGCTTGCGCGGGCGCTGTGCGCATTGCGCGGCGCCCATCCCCCGGCGTGACTTCGCGGTGGAGGTGCTGTTCGCGCTGGCATGGGCCAGCATGCTCTGGCGTTGGGGTTGGGGTTGGCCAGCCCTGGTGTGGTCGCTCTGGGTGAGTGTGTTGTTGCTCATGGCCTGGATTGACGCTCAGACCTATTGGTTACCCGATGTGCTCACCCTGGGCCTCATGGCGGTGGGGCTGGTTGCGGCCACCGGGTGGGGCTGGCCCGTGCAGGGGCTGGCGTCTTGGGCGGGGGCGGCCTTGGGTTACGGGTTGTTGTGGGGCGTGGCGTGGAGCTATCGGCGTTGGCGAGGTCGAGAAGGCTTGGGCCTGGGCGATGCCCAATTGCTGGGCGCTTTGGGGGCGTGGCTGGGGCCTTGGGCATTGCCCAGCCTGTTGTGGTTGGCGGCGGTTTTGGGTTTGGTTTGGGGCTTGGCTTGGCGCTGGTCGGGCAAAAGCCGCGCGGATGGCGCCTTTCCGTTTGGGCCCGCTTTGGTCTTGGCGGGCTGGGCCCTGGTCTTGTGGCCCGAACTGGGGCGGCCGCTGGGGAGCTAAGCCTTAGGCGTTTTGGCCCATGCGCGCTTGCACCAGATCGCGAATCAGGGTCATGCTGGCTTGCTGCAACGGGGTGCTGATGCGGCTGCGGCTCACAGCTTGCCACAAGGTGATGTTCAACCCCGTGCCTTGGCGCGACTGAACCTGCCGCACGCGATAGGCAGAGGGCCGAATCGAATTGGCCACCGCATTGCGCGTGAGCACGGCATGGCCAGCACCCTCGGCGACGAGGTCCAAAATGGCCGCGACGCCATCGATTTCCATGGCAATGTGGGCTTCCAGTCCCAAGGCCATGAGCTCCGATTCCACCTTCATGCGAATGGCATTGGGGCGGCTGGGAATGATCAGGGGCAGCTGGGCCAAGGCCGGGCCAGCGATGGGGCCCGGGGGCGGGTCTTCGGCCAAGCCTGCGGGTCTGGCTTGCACCAGCACCAAGGCTTCATCGAGCAAGGCTGTGGCCATCACGTCATCTGAGGACGGGGCTTGGTAAAGCAAGGCCACATCCAATCGCCCTTGGAGCAGGCCCTCTTGAAGGGCCAGGCTCAAATCTTCGCGAATGGTCAGTTGAACCCCGGGCATTTGGGTGCGAAACGCTCGGGTGATGGGCACCGTCAGCACCCGCGCGACGCTGGGGGGCAGGCCCAAGGCCACCGACCCGGTGTGGCCGTCTCGCAATTGGTGCAGGTCTTCGTGGGCCCTGGCCACCTGGTGCAAGATGCCTCGCGCATGGCCCAACAAACGCTTGCCCGCTTCACTGGGCACCGCCCCTCGGCCATTGCGAATCAACAAGCTTTGTCTAAGCTCCAATTCCAAGGCCCGCACCAAACGGCTCAAGGCCGGTTGGGCCATCCCCAATTGCTGGGCGGCCCGGGTGAAACTGCCCATTTCCGCCACACTGACAAAGGCTTGAAGCTGTTTGAAGTCCATGGCTAGCTATGCAATAAATGAATAACTGATAGTGGGTTATGCGGATTTATGAGTCTAGCAGGATTGGTCACAATGGCGCCATGAGCCCTTTGACCTTTGCCGACCACCCCTTGCGCGGTTTGTCTTCCATGGCCACCAAGGCCTTGCTCCAAGACCTGACCCAAGCCTTCACCGCGCACAGCGGCATGGCCGTGAAAGTCGAGTCCACGGGCGGTGTGGATGCCGCCAAGCGCGTGGCAGCAGGCGAGGCCATCGACTTGGTGTTGATTGCCTCCGATGCCATTGATCGCTTGATGACGGCCCAGCAGGTGTTGCCCAACTCCCGCGTCGACTGGGTGCAGTCCGACATCGCCATGGCCGTGCGCGACGGCGACCCCGCGCCCGCCATTCACGACGAAGACAGCCTGAAGGCGGCGGTGGCGGCGGCGCGGAGCCTAGGCTATTCCACCGGGCCCAGCGGCGCCTATTTGGAGCAGTTGTTCGAACGCTGGGGCCTCACCGAGCTGGTGCGCGCCAAATTGGTGGTGCCGCCACCTGGCGTGCCCGTGGGTGCCCTCATCGCGCAAGGCGAAGTGGCGCTGGGCTTTCAGCAGCGCAGCGAACTGGTGAACCTACCGGGGCTTCAGGTGTTGGGCGATTTGCCCAGCGACGTGGCCTACACCACCACCTTTTCATCGGCGCTGGGTTTGCACCTGGCGCAAGACCCCCAGCGCCTGGCCGCCGTGCAGGCTTGGCAAACCTTTTTGGCCTCCGAGGCCACGGCCTCAGCCAAGCAGCGCCACGGCATGCGCGCACTGGCTTGAGGCTTTTCCTTCTTCGATTCATCAGGAGCAAGCATGTCCCTCATCATTGACGTTCACGGTCACTACACCACCGCCCCGGCGGCTTTGGAAGCATGGCGCAATGCCCAAGTGGCCGGCATCAAAGACCCCACGCAAAAGCCCCGCGTGGCCGATTTGCGCATCAGCGACGACGACATTCGCGAAACCATCGTGAACAACCAATTGGCCAAGATGAAAGAGCGGGGCAGCGACATCACCCTGTTCTCACCCCGAGCCAGTTTCATGGCCCACCACATTGGCGACTTCGAGGTCTCCAGCACCTGGGCGGCCATTTGCAACGAGCTGTGCCATCGCGTCTCCACCTTGTTTCCCGAGCACTTTGTGCCCGTGGCCATGTTGCCGCAATCGCCAGGCGTCGATCCGCGCACGTGCATTCCCGAGCTCGAAAAATGCGTGAAGGAATACGGTTGTGTGGGCATCAACCTGAACCCCGACCCGTCCGGCGGTCACTGGACCAGCCCCTCGCTGACCGACCGCCACTGGTATCCCATTTACGAGAAGATGGTCGAATACGACATCCCCGCCATGATTCACGTGAGCACCAGCTGCAACGCTTGCTTTCACACCACCGGGGCGCACTACATCAACGCCGACACCACGGCGGTGATGCAGCTCATCCAGGGCGATTTGTTCAAAGACTTTCCCACTTTGAAGTTCCTCATCCCCCATGGTGGCGGCGCAGCGCCTTACCACTGGGGCCGTTACCGTGGCTTGGCCCAGGAACTGAAAAAGCCCTTGCTGAGCGAGCACCTGCTGAACAACGTCTTTTTCGACACCTGCGTCTATCACCAGCCCGGCATTGATTTGCTCAACACCGTCATTCCGGTGAAAAACGTGTTGTTCGCCTCGGAGATGATTGGCGCGGTGCGCGGCATTGACCCGGAAACCGGGTTTTATTACGACGACACCAAGCGTTACATCGAAGCGTGCACCCGCTTGAGTGCCGAGGACCGCCACCAAATTTACGAAGCCAATGCCCGCCGGGTGTTCAGCCGACTGGACGCGCGCCTCAAAGCCGCGGGTCAAGCCTGAGGTCAGGCGCCCGGGTCGCTGCGTCAGTGGCCGTTTGTTTCATTTGATTCCTTCGTTTCAGGAGCTCCCCATGTTTGAACTAGGCGTTGTTTATCGCAACATCACCCGCGCCGACCGGCAGGCCACCGACCAATTGGCCGCTTTGGGCAGTGCCACCGTGCACGAAGCCATGGGCCGCGTGGGCCTCATGAAGCCCTACATGCGCCCCATTTATGCCGGTGCCCAAGTGGCTGGCACGGCGGTGACCGTGCTGCTGCACCCGGGTGACAACTGGATGATGCACGTGGTGGCCGAGCAAATTCAGCCCGGCGATGTGGTCGTGGCGGCCATCACCGCCGAATGCACTGATGGTTATTTCGGCGACTTGCTGGCCACCTCGTTTCAGGCGCGCGGCGCGCGTGCCCTGATCATCGATGCGGGGGTGCGCGACGTCAAAACCCTCACCGAAATGAACTTCCCGGTGTGGAGCCGCGCCATCTCCAGCAAAGGCACCATCAAGGCCACGCTCGGTTCGGTGAACATTCCCGTGGTGTGCGCTGGCATGGCTGTGAACCCGGGCGATGCCGTGGTGGCCGACGACGATGGTGTGGTGGTGGTGCCCAAAGATCGCGTGGTGCAAACCCTGCAAGCCGCCCAGGCCCGCGAGGCCAACGAGGGCGACAAACGCGCCAAGCTGGCCAGCGGGGTGTTGGGCCTGGACATGTATCAAATGCGCGAGCCCTTGGCCAAGGCCGGCTTGCGTTACATCGACTGAGGAGGGGCCATGAGCAAACCCACGAGTGGTGACTTCACCAAAACCGACGGCTGGATGGACTGGTTCACCGGCCCCAGCAAACCCCGATTTCAATTGCCCGCAGGAGCCGTGGATGCGCATTGCCATGTGTTTGGGCCCGGCGCCGAATTTCCCTATGCCCCTGAGCGCAAATACACGCCCTGCGACGCCAGCAAGCACCAGCTGTATGCCTTGCGCGACCATTTAGGCTTTGCCCGCAATGTGGTGGTGCAGGCCACATGCCACGGCGCCGACAACCGCGCCATGGTGGACGCTTGCTTGAGCAGCGGCGGCAAAGCGCGTGGCGTGGCCACGGTTCGCCGCAGCGTCACCGACAACGAACTCCAAGCCCTGCACGCCGCTGGGGTGCGTGGGGTGCGCTTCAATTTCGTCAAGCGCCTGGTCGACTTCACGCCCAAAGACGAGTTGATGGAAATTGCAGGTCGCATCGCCAAGCTGGGCTGGCATGTGGTGATCTACTTTGAAGCCGTCGACTTGCCCGAGCTGTGGGACTTTTTCACCACGTTGCCCACCACCGTGGTGGTGGATCACATGGGTCGCCCCGATGTGAGCAAGCCCATCGATGGCCCCGAGTTCCAACTGTTCCTCAAGTTCATGCGAGAGCACACCAATGTGTGGAGCAAAGTCAGCTGTCCTGAGCGATTGAGCGTCACCGGCCCCAAAGCCTTGAATGGCGAACAAGCCGCTTACCAAGACGTGGTGCCTTTTGCCCGCCGTGTGGTCGAGGCGTTTCCCGACCGCGTGCTGTGGGGCACCGACTGGCCGCACCCCAACCTCAAAGACCACATGCCCGACGACGGGTTGTTGGTGGACTTCATTCCGCAAATTGCTCCCACCGCCGAATTGCAACGCAAGTTGTTGGTGGACAACCCCATGAAACTGTATTGGCCCGAGGAGGTGTGACATGGCTCTGGACAAACCCTATACCGATGTGCCTGGCACCATCATTTTTGACGCCGAGCAATCGCGCAAAGGCTATTGGCTCAACCAGTTTTGCATGAGCCTCATGAAGGCCGAGAACCGCGAGCGCTTCAAAGCCAACGAACGCGCCTACTTGGACGAGTGGGCCATGACCGAAGAGCAAAAGCAGGCGGTGCTGGCGCGTGACCTCAACTGGTGCATGCGCACGGGCGGCAACATTTACTTTCTGGCCAAGATTGGCGCCACCGACGGCAAGAGCTTCCAGCAAATGGCCGGCTCCATGACGGGCATGACCGAAGACGAATACCGCGCCATGATGCTGGCCGGTGGGCGCAGCGCCGAAGGCAACCGCTACATCGGCGAAAACGGCGACGCCCAAGCCCACAACCAGCCGCAAGGCGCAGCGGGCAAAAAACCTTAATTGGGGTCAGATTCCATTATTCTGAGAAAGCGACACATGGCCAAGATCACTGCCTCCGTTTACACCTCACACGTGCCCGCCATTGGCGCCGCCATGGACTTGGGCAAAACCCACGAAGACTATTGGAAGCCCCTGTTTGCGGGCTACGACTTCTCCAAGCAATGGATGAAGGACAACAAGCCCGACGTCATCTTCTTGGTCTACAACGATCACGCCACGGCCTTCAGCCTGGACATGATTCCCACGTTTGCCATTGGCACGGCTGCCCAATACCAGCCGGCCGATGAGGGCTGGGGCCCGCGACCGGTGCCCGTGGTTCAAGGCCATCCCGAGTTGGCCAGCCACATCGCACAGTCGGTCATCCAGCAAGACTTTGACCTCACCATCGTCAACAAAATGGATGTGGACCATGGTCTCACCGTTCCCCTGTCTTTGATGTGCGGTGAGCAAGACCCGGTCAACGGGGCATGGCCTTGCCCGGTGATTCCGTTTGCGGTGAACGTGGTGCAATACCCCGTGCCCAGTGGCCAGCGTTGCTTCAACTTGGGGCAAGCCATCCGCAAAGCGGTCGAGAGCTATGACGAAGACCTGAACGTGCACATCTGGGGCACGGGTGGCATGAGCCATCAATTGCAAGGCGCGCGAGCGGGCCTCATTAACCGCGAGTGGGACAACGCCTGGCTGGACCAGCTGATCAACGACCCCGAGGCGTGCGCCCAGGTGCCGCACATCGATTACGTGCGCGAAGCGGGCAGTGAGGGCATTGAGTTGGTGATGTGGCTGATTGCCCGAGGCGCCATGGCCGATGTGGGCGCCTCAGCCGCTGCGCCCCACGTAGCCCATCGCTTCTATCACGTGCCTGCCAGCAACACGGCGGTGGGCCATTTGATTTTGGAAAACCGCTGAACCCATTGGGTCGGCAGAGCTTGGATACAGAAAGGAAACCCCATGACCATCAAAGTTGCTTTGGCCGGTGCCGGCGCATTTGGGATCAAACATTTGGACGGCATCAAAAACATTGCCGATGTGCAAGTGGTGTCGCTCATAGGGCGCGAATTGGGCAAGACCCAAGAGGTGGCTGCCAAATACGGCATTGGTCATGTGAGCACCGACCTGAACGACGCCTTGGCCATTCAGGAAGTGGATGCAGTGATTTTGTGCACCCCCACGCAAATGCACGCCGATCAGGCCAAAGCCTGTTTGGCAGCGGGCAAGCATGTGCAGGTTGAAATTCCCTTGTGCGATGTCTTGGCCGATGGCCAAGCCGTGGTGGCCTTGCAGCAGCAAACCGGCAAAGTGGCCTTGTGCGGCCACACCCGCCGCTTCAACCCCAGCCACCAGTGGGTGCACAAGAAGATCACCGCCGGTGAATTCAACATTCAGCAAATGGATGTGCAAACCTACTTCTTCCGTCGCACCAACATGAACGCCTTGGGCCAGCCCCGCAGCTGGACGGACCACTTGCTTTGGCACCATGCCGCCCACACCGTGGACTTGTTTGCCTATCAGGTGGGAAGCCCCATCGTGAAAGCCAACGCCATCCAAGGTCCCATCCACAAGGGTCTGGGCATCGCCATGGATATGAGCATTCAGCTGCAAGCCGCCAATGGTGCGATTTGCACCCTGTCTCTGAGCTTCAACAACGACGGCCCGCTGGGCACCTTCTTCCGCTACATCGGCGATACCGGCACTTACATTGCACGCTATGACGATTTGGTCAATGGCAAGGAAGAACCCATTGATGTGTCCCAAGTCGACGTCAGCATGAATGGCATTGAGTTGCAAGACCGCGAATTCTTTGCCGCCATTCGCGAGGGCCGTGAGCCCAATGCCAGCGTGGCGCAGGTGTTGCCTTGCTACCAGGTGCTGCACGACCTGGAGCTGCAACTGTCGCGCTGAGCCTCAGTTGCCGTGGGGGTTGAGACGAACGGGTCCGGCGGCCTCGGTGATGGCCGCTTCCAGTGCCTTGAGCTTGCCCAGGCGAAAGCCCACTTCGCAAACCACAAACAAGGGGCCTTGAAGCAAACCCCTCACATCGTCCATGAAGGCGGGTTTGCGGCCTTCAAAGCGATGGCCTAACCCCTGCAGCAACCAGCCCCATGCCAGCAGACCCAAGCCCCAGCCCAGCCAGTGGCTGGGCGATGTGCTGGCCAGGTGTTGGCCCACCACGTTGGACAGCCCCAGCAGCAAGGACATGCCCACGCCAACCAGGGGGCCCATGGGGAAGTAGTAAAAACCGGCAACGAGGGTGCTGATGACCCAAGCGGGGCTGAGCACCACGTCGCCCAACACCCAAGCGGGCTGCGACAGCAAGGTGGAAAGCGCCAGCACGATCAGGGGAATGCCCAGCATGTGGGTGGCAATGTTGCGCGGGTCCCGATGGTAGTGGGCGTAATGAATCAATTGTTCGGTCATGTCCATGAAGGCTCCTTGGGGGCCGGGGTTGTCTGCCATTCTGCCTGCGGAACGGTTCCGGCATCAAGGGCAGCCCGCGTCAGGGTTTGAGCGCGCTGGCTTCTTCCAGCAAGCATTGCCGCAGCCATTGGTGAACGGGGTCGTCTTGATGGCGCACGTGCCAAATGGCATACATGGGCATCTCTGGTGTGGGGAAGGGCACGGCAACATCGCTCAGGCCTTGCATCACCCCTTGTCGAAATCGGCCGGGCAAAGTGGCCATGCGGTCTGTGCCCCTGACGAAAGCGGCCATGGCGGCAAAGCTGGACACGCTCACATCGATGGTTCGGTTCACACCCTGGCGTTCCAATTGGTCGTCGATGTCCAGTCGCCGACCATCTGCATAAGTGAGGGTGACGTGGCGACCGGTGACGTAGGCCTTTTTGGCAGTGGGCGCTGGGCGCTGGCTGGCGTCGTAAAACACCCGGTAGCGGTCGGTGAACAAGCGGCGATGCACGATGTCAGTGGCGTCAGGCGGGCGCGGGCTGATCACCAGGGTGCAATCCTGGGCCCTCAACAAATCGGCGCTGGGGATGTCGGAATCGATGACCCGCAGGCGGAGTTGGGGTGCTTGTTCTTGCAAGCGCTGGAGCAGGCCCGGCAGCAACAAGTCGCGTTGCAAATCATTGGCCGCCACCGTGAAGCATTCGCTCAGGCGCGTAGGGTCTAGGGCGTTGCGGTGCACAAAGGCTTGCATTTGGCCGAGCAATTGCCGCGCATCGGTGGCGAGCGCCTGGGCCCGGGCGGTGGGCACGATGCCGCGCCCCGACTTCACAAACAAGGCATCACCCGTGATGGCGCGCAAGCGGTCCACTTGGTGGCTCACCGCGGATTGGGTCACCCCCAGGGCTTGTGCCGCGCGGGTGATGGAGCCGCTGTCCAGAATCGTGACCAGTAGCTTGAGGGCATGGCCGTCGAGGTCTAAATGATCAAAATATTTCATGAAACAAATGAGCAATGCTGGGTTTATTTTATGGGTTGAGCTAACCAGAATGCAGACATTCCTTCGGAGGATTCGTCATGCCAGTAGCTCAGACCCCCATACCCGGCACCACCTTGTTCGATGGTGAGCAAGCCCAAAAAGGCTACGCCTTGAACAAAATGTGCTTCTCGTTCAACCACGCCAACAACCGTGAACGGTTTCGCCAAGATGAGGCGGCCTACATGGCGGACTATGGCTTGAATGCCCAGCAATCGCAGGCCATTCGCCAGCGCGATGTGTTGGGCTTGCTGGCTGCGGGCGGCAACATTTACTACTTGGCCAAATTTGCCGGCATCTTGGGCTTGGATGTTCAAGACTTGGGTGCTGCCCAAACGGGCATGACCAAAGCGGAATTCAAAGCCAAGTTGTGCGCCGCTGCGCACCAATGAAACCCAACCCAGGAGACTGACATGGCACACCTCGTTGGCGGCTTGGCCGCCTCACACATTCCGGCCATTGGCGGCGCCATGGCCAAAGGCTTGGAAGGCGACGCCTATTGGAAGCCATTTTTCGACGGCTTTCCACCCATTCGGCATTGGCTGGAGGAGGTCAGGCCAGATGTGGCGGTGGTGTTCTACAACGACCATGGGTTGAACTTCTTTCTCGACAAAATGCCCACCTTCGCGGTGGGTGCAGCCCCTCAGTATGTGAACGCGGATGAGGGCTGGGGCATTCCCACCCTGCCGCCGATGAGGGGTCACACCGCCTTGTCCTGGCACCTCATCAATCACCTCGTGGATCGCGAGTTCGACGTGGTCACCTGCCAGGAAATGCTGGTGGATCATGCCTTCACCTTGCCCTTGAAGCTGTTCTGGCCGGAGACGTTCACCCAGATCAAAACCGTGCCCATCAACATCAACACGGTGCAATTCCCGTTGCCCTCAGCCAAGCGTTGCTATGCCTTGGGGCAAGCCGTGGGGGAGGCCATTCGGTCGTGGTCGTCCGATGAAAAGGTGGTGGTGCTGGGCACCGGGGGCTTGAGCCACCAACTCGATGGTGAGCGCGCTGGTTTCATCAACAAGCACTTTGACTTGGCGTTCATGAACAGCTTGCAAACCAACCCCGAGTGGGCCACGCAATACACCATTCATGAGCTGGTGGAGAAAACCGGCACGCAAGGCGTGGAGTTGCTCAACTGGCTGGCCATGCGTGGGGCGCTGGGGCCAGCGGCCACCACGATTCATCGCAACTATCACATTCCCATCTCGAACACCGCCACTGGGGTGTTGGCCATGGCCGCCTGAGGCCAACCCGGTTGGGTCATCACCGGCGCGTGCGCAGCATCGCCAGGCCTGCAAAGACCAACAGGGCAATGCCACCCCAGGCCAGGGCATTGGGCCAATCGCCCCAAATCAGGTAGCCCGTGAGCAAGGCAAACAGCAGGCCCGCATAGCGAAAGGGCGCAATCAGGCTGATGTCGCCGGTGCGGGTGGCGTAAATCAGCAGGTAGTGCGCCGCACTCAGGCAGGCTGCGGCCGCCACCAAACCCAAGGCTTGCACGCCGCTCACCGCCGTCCACCCTTGGGCCACGCTGAGCACGCCCGTGAGCACCGTCACCGACACGGCATTGCTGATGGAAATCAGCAAAGGGTGGGTTTGCGGATCGATGTAACGCGTGCTGAGGTCGCGAATTGCCTGAAACAGGGTGCCCAAAATGCACACCCACGCCCAAGCATTGAAACCCGATTGATCGGGTTGAACAATGAGCATCACCCCAACGAATCCACTGCCGATCAACAGCCACCGCAACACCGACACGCGCTCGCCCAAAACCACCGAGGCCAGTAGCACCATGAACAAGGGGGTGACCATGTTGATGGCGGTGGCGTTGGCAATGGGCATGTGAAAAAGCGCACTCATGTAGAGCGCCGAGGCCATGGCATCAAACAAAGCTCGCTTTTGAACCGTCGGGGCTCCAAAGCGCTGCCAGGCCACCGGCCAGGGACGAAGCACCCCTTGATGTGCGGCCAGGCTGGTGATCAGGACTGTGGAGGCCACCCCTCGCAAAAACAAGCCTTGAAATGCAGGCAGACCCTCGCACACCCATTTCATCAAGGTGTCGTTGACGATGAAAAACGCCATGGCACACACCATCATGGCGATGCCAAATTCGTTGGGCCGTTGCCGCAATTGCTGGAGAAAAACCATCATGGGGTGCATCGCACAAAAAAAGGGACGCCGAAGCGTCCCTGAGCGGATGGACCCGGCTTCACAGCGAATCCATGAAGCTGCGCAGTTTGTCTGAGCGGCTTGGATGTTTGAGCTTGCGCAAGGCCTTGGCTTCAATTTGACGGATGCGTTCGCGCGTGACGTCGAATTGTTTGCCCACCTCTTCCAAGGTGTGGTCGCTGGTCATTTCAATGCCAAATCGCATGCGCAGCACCTTGGCTTCGCGGGGCGTGAGGCCATCGAGGATTTGTTTGACCACATCGCGCAGACCCGCTTGCAAGGCGGCCTCGATGGGCGCCGTGTTGGCGGTGTCTTCGATGAAATCGCCCAGGTGCGAATCCTCGTCGTCGCCAATCGGCGTTTCCATGGAAATGGGCTCCTTGGCGATCTTCATGATCTTGCGGATCTTGTCCTCGGGCATTTCCATCTTCTCGGCCAAGATGGACGCATCGGGCTCGAAGCCAAACTCTTGCAAGTGCTGGCGGCTGATGCGGTTCATCTTGTTGATGGTTTCGATCATGTGCACCGGGATCCGGATGGTGCGTGCCTGATCGGCAATCGATCGGGTGATGGCTTGTCGGATCCACCAGGTGGCGTAGGTCGAGAACTTGTAGCCACGGCGATATTCGAACTTGTCGACCGCTTTCATCAAGCCAATGTTGCCTTCCTGGATGAGGTCCATGAATTGCAAACCCCGGTTGGTGTATTTTTTGGCAATGGAAATGACCAGGCGCAAGTTGGCTTCGATCATTTCTTTTTTGGCATGACGCGCGTTGGCTTCGCCTTCGTTCATGCGCTTGTTGATGCGCTTGAGCTCTTCAAGAGGCACCACCACGCGTTGCTGCAGGTTGATGAGCTTTTGCTGCAATCCCTGCACGGCCGGCACATTGCGCGACAACACGTCCGACCAGGGCTTGCCAGCGGCAGCTTGTTTTTCCACCCACTTGAGGTTGAGCAGGTTGGGGGGCATGTCCTTGATGAACAAGTCCTGAGGCATGCCGCAACGGTCCACGATGATGCGGCGCAGTTCACGCTCGCATTTGCGCACGTCATCCACTTGGACGCGCACGCTGTCGCAGAGCTTTTCAATGGTTCGTGCGGTGAAGCGAATCGTGGTCAGCTCGGCGCTCAAGGCGGCTTGTGATTTCACATAACTGGGAGAACCATAGCCTTCCTTCTCGTAGTGGCGACGCAGCTTTTCAAAGAGTGCACCCACACGGTCGAGCCTGGTCAAAGCTTCGTTTTTGAGTTCTTCCAGCTTTTTGGTGAGGGCTTTGGAGCCGCCCTGGCCATCGTCATCGTCGTCGTCGAATTCGTCAAAGTCTTCTTCGGCCACGTAATCGTCGGCTTCATCGGCATCGGCAAAGCCATCCACGATGGTGGAGATCACCACTTTGCCTTCACGAATCTCAGCGGCCAAGGCGATGATGTCGGCAATGGTGGACGGTGAGGTGCTGATGGCCGCCATTTGGTCCATCAGTCCGCCCTCGATGCGCTTGGCAATTTCAATTTCGCCTTCACGCGTCAGCAGTTCAACCGTGCCCATTTCGCGCATGTACATGCGCACTGGGTCGGTGGTTCGGCCAAATTCGCTGTCCACCGTCGACAAAGCGGCTTCGGCTTCCTCTTCGGCTTCTTCTTCGGTTGCGACGGTCGGGCCCGTGTTGGTGATCAACAGGGTTTCGGCATCGGGGGTTTGTTCGTAAACGGCCACGCCCATGTCGTTGAGCATGGAAATCACCACTTCCAGGGTTTCCGCGTCAACCAGTTTGTCGGGCAGGTGGTCGGAAATTTCACCGTGGGTCAGGTAGCCACGGGTCTTGCCCATTTTGATCAGGGTCTTCAAGCGCAGGCGGCGCTTGGCCATGTCTTCTTCAGACAAGATGGCTTCATCCAGACCAAATTCCTTCATCAAGGCGCGCTCTTTGGCCTTGCTGATCTTCATGCGCAGGGGCTTGACCTTGTCGACCGTTTCTGGGCTGCTGGTTTCAGCTTCGGGTTCGCCTTCGTCGATGTCGCTCAGGTCGATGTCGTCCAGATCACCTTCACCAGCTTTGGATTTGCCCTTGGCCTTTCGTCCGCCCTTGCCCTTGGGGGGCTTGGCCTTTTCAGCGCCCACGGTTTTGGGGGCGGTGGTCTTTTTGGCGGGGGCTTTGGCGGGCTTGGCCGCAGCAACCAAGGTGGTTTTCACGGTTTTGGCGGCGGCAGGTGCCGCCTTGGCTTTGGCCGTGGTGGTTTTGGCAGCAGGCGTTGCTTTTTTGGACTTGGCTTCGGGCATGTTGATCCTCAACAACAAAGAACACCTTGGGGCAAGGTGCGAAATTGAATCAGGGGGGACTCACTTCATGCAAGTAAAGGGCGAACATTTGGAATGCAGTCCTTGCGGTGTTGGCCAAAACCCGACGGGGTCATGCAGGGGCCGGTTCGGAGGTGCTGCTGTCGCGCTTGCTGAGGTGCGTGGATTATAACGAATCGACCGGAGTCGACGGTTTCTTGAGGACTTTGCGGCGTTGGTCCAGCAGCTTGAACCGCGCGAAGGCTTCGGGGTCGGTGGCCGCGCGTTGGGCCAGGGAGGCCAACACCGATTCGAGGTCTTGTTTTTCGATTTCCAACAAGATGCTGTCGAGCTCCTGCCGATCGTTGTCGAGGTTGCTGGGCGTTTGTTCAACCAAGCGCGCCAACCAGGCCCCGTGGGCATGCTCGGCCACGCCAATGAGCAAGGCCGCCAGGGGTTGGGGGCCCAGATCGTGCATTTGGGTGTCCAGCCACTGAAACAACTCGCCATGCGGGGCTGGCAACTCACACAACAGGCTGCGCTGGCTCTCTGAGAGGCCATCCCAAGCGGCGGCATCGCTGAACAACAAGACCAGGGCGCGGTCTTCGCGCAAACGCTGGGTTTGGCCCTGACGGTGGGCACGGGTGGGCTGACTGGGCGTCCAGGCCGAGGACCCACCCGAGGCGAGGGGCTGACCGCGTTCGGGACGGTTGCGAGACGCTTTGGAATAGGCGGCGTCGGATCGACCTCGGCCGGGGCCGCCAGCGGGGCCTTCCCACAGGGCTTGCAATTCGTGGGTGCCCAACTGTGCGGCTTGGGCCCATTCGTGCAGCAACTGCGTTTTGAGGATGCTGTTGGGCATGGCGAGCCACAAGTCCTGCGCTTGACGGGCCATCAGAGAGCGGCCCTCTGCGGTGTCGAGGTCGCAACCTTCCCGGCTGACTTCCATCACCCATCGGCTCAAGGGTGTGGCTGCGCTCAGTAAACGGGCAAAGGCTTCGGGGCCGTATTCCCGGATGTAGCTGTCGGGGTCATGTTCGGTGGGCAAAAACAAGAACTTCGCTTGCCGGGTGTCTTGGGCATGGGGCAGGGCTGCTTCCAAAGCCCGTCGGGCCGCACGTCGGCCGGCGGCGTCGCCATCGAAAGCAAACACCACGGTGTCGGTGTGCCGAAACAGCTTTTGCACGTGATCGGCCGTGCAGGCGGTGCCCAGGGTGGCGACGGCATTCGCGAAGCCCCATTGGGCCAAGGCCACCACATCCATGTAGCCCTCGGTGACCAGCACCAGACCCGCATCGCGAATCGCTTCCTTGGCTTCGAACAGGCCGTATAGCTCACGGCCTTTGCTGAAGACTGGGGTTTCGGGTGAATTGAGGTATTTGGGGGTGTCGTTGCCCATGACGCGACCCCCAAACCCAATCACGTCCCCTTTGATGCCCCGAATGGGGAACATGATGCGGTCACGGAAGCGGTCGTAGCGTTTGTCCTCGTCTGCTTCGGCTTGGTGAATGACCAAGCCCGCTTGCACCAGGCGCTCGTCGGTGTAGTCGGGGAAGACGCTGGCCAAATGGCGCCAGCCGGGTGGGGCATAGCCCAGGCCAAACCGTTTGGCGATTTGGCCAGTCAGCCCGCGGCCCTTGAGGTAGTCAATGGCCGCAGGTGCGGTTTTGAGTTGCTTGCGATAGGCCTCGCCCGCCTTGGCCAGCAAGTCGCTGAGTTGCTCACTCAAGGCCTTGACCTCGGCTTGCCGCGCCCGTTGCTCGGGCGTGGTGCGGTCTTCGGGCACTTCCATGCCCTGACGCTGAGCCAATTCCTTCACCGCGTCGACAAAGCCCAGGCCCGCCAACTCCATGAGAAAGCCAATGGCGTTGCCGTGTTTGCCACAGCCAAAGCAGTGGAAGAACTGCTTGCTGGGGCTGACGGTGAACGAGGGCGATTTTTCGTCGTGGAAAGGACACAAGCCCATGAAATTGGCGCCGCCGCGCTTGAGTTGCACGTGTTGGCCCACCACCTCGACCACATCGGTTCGGGCGATCAATTCCTGGATGAACGACTGGGGAATGGCCATGGCAAGTCCATTGTAGGGATCGAGCGCGTAGGCGGGTCAGTCGCCCAGCACCACGCCCTCGCGACGGGGGTCTGCACCGCCCATCCAGCCACGGGGGGTTCGGACCAACAAGCCCAAACCACTGTTGAGTTCGCGCCAAGCGATGGGGTGGCCCCTGGCCTGCAAGGCCGAAGCCACCGACTCGGGCATGCGCTGGGCCTCCAGCCATACGGGCGCGTTGGGGGCGATGACGGCCACGTGAGCGTGTTCGGTGACCGCTTGAGCGGGTAGCCCTTCACGTAACATTTGAAGACTCAAGGCCACATAGGAAATGATGGCCGAACCGCCCGGGCTGCCCAGCGTCATGACGGGCTCCAAGCCGTCGGCCAGTTGCTGGCCACGCAACACCACCAAGGGCGTCATGGAGGAGCGGGGGCGGTGACCCGCCTGCATGCGATTGACCACCACCTGGCCCTGCTGGTCGGCGGGTTGGAAACTGAAATCGGTCAATTGGTTGTTGAGCCAATAGCCGCCAGCGGTATGGGCCAGGCCCACCAGGCGACCGCCGCCAAAGGCTTGCTCAATGGAGGAAGTCATGCTGACCACCTGACCCTGGCCGTCGATGACACTCAGGTGGCTGGTGCCGAACTCCACCTGTTGCGGCATGCTGGCCACGGGGGCGAGGGTGGGCAAAGGGCCGGGGAGGGCTTGCGGCATGCGCCGGGGCCCCAAGAGGCGGGCGCGTTCACGCAAATAGGTGGGGGTGAGCAAGCTGGCGGTGTCAATGCCCAGTCGGTGCATTTCATGGGGATCGCCCACGTAGCGGTTGCGATCAGCAAAGGCCAGGCGGGCAGCTTCAATCCAGCGGTGAAGCCCATCGAGGTGAAAGCTCAAGTCGTCGTTCAACAGCCGGGCCTGGCGGTGATCCCACAAGGTCAGCATCTGGGCCACCGCCAGCGTGCCCGAGCTCGGGGGTGGGGGGCCGCACAGCCGCAAGCCCTGTGGCCAAGCAGGGGTGGGGGCCAGGGGTTGGCAAAGTGCGGGCGAGCGAGGCACCGTGACGGCACGCAAATCCGTGGGAGACAGCCACTGGACCGCAGGGGTGTTGACACGGTCCATCAAGGCCTGGGCCCAAGCCCCTTCATAAAAGGCGCGGGGCCCGTGTTCCCCCACGGCCCGCATGAGTTGGGCATAGCCTGGGTTGCGCAAGCGATGGCCCACAGGCCAGGGTTGACCAGAGGCTTGGAAATAGAGGGTGCGTGCCCGTGTGTCTTGGCTGACCCAGGGCGCGTTGCGCAAGGCCTGATGCAGACGGGGGCTGATCGGGAAACCCGTGTGAGCCCAGCGCTCTGCAGCTTGCGTGAGGCGAGACCAAGGCAGGCGGCCATGGGCTTGGTGCAGTTGCCAGAGCAACGCCACCACGCTGGGGACGCCCACCGCTTGGGCTTGAGTTTGTGCTCCACGAAACGGCAAGGGTTTGCCTGCGCGCAGGAACGCTTGCGGGTGTGCCGCCGCTGGGGCTTGCTCACGGCCATCAAAGGCATCAACGCCGTGCGCCGTGGCGACGACAGCGAACGCACCACCACCCGGTCCACTGGATTGCGGCTCCACCAGCCCCAACACCCATTGCGCGGCGATCAGGGCATCGGTGGCCGAGCCGCCTGCTCGCAAGATGTCCAGTGCGGCCTGACTCGCCAAGGGGTGAGCCGTGACCACCCCTTGGTGCTGAAAATGGGTGGGCGCCACCGCTCGCCAGCCGCTGCTGGCTTCGGGCTGCGCCTGAGCCACACGAGTCAAACTGGACGCTGAGTCTTGGCCCCAGGCTGCGCAAGCCAGGCTCCAACCCAGCCAAGCCAGGGCCAAGCGTGTGGCACCCCAACGGTGCCATCGACTGGGCGTCACTTGGGCGGGAGGCGAATGGCTCCGTCGAGTCGAATCACTTCGCCATTGAGCATGTCGTTCTCGATGATGTGGCAGGCCAGGCGGGCATAGTCTTGGGGGGTGCCCAAACGAGAGGGGAAGGGCACACTGGCGGCGAGTGCATCTTGCACTTCCTGGGGCATGCCAAACATCATGGGCGTGCCAAAAATGCCGGGTGCAATCGTCATGTTGCGAATGCCGTTGCGGGCCAAGTCGCGGGCAATGGGCAGGGTCATGCCCACAATGCCACCTTTGGAGGCCGAATATGCCGCTTGGCCAATTTGTCCGTCATAGGCAGCCACGGAGGCGGTCGAAATCATCACACCGCGCTCGGACGTGGGCAAAGGGTCAAGCTGGGCCATGGCATTCGAGGCCACTCGGATCATGTTGAAGCTGCCCACCAAGTTGATCATGATGGTGCGGGTGAACACGTCGAGGTTGTGCGGCCCGGTTTTGTTCACGGTTCGTTCAGCCGTGGCAATGCCCGCGCAGTTGATGAGGCCACGCAACGCGCCATCGGCGGCATCCACTGCAGCTTGCGCGTCTTCCGCCTGGGTGACGTCGCAGCGAACAAACACGCCATGCAATTCCTTGGCGAGGGCTTCGCCTTTTTCTTGCTGCAAATCGGCAATGATGACTTTGGCGCCTTTGGCTGCCAGCATGCGCGCCGTGCCTTCGCCCAAGCCAGAGGCACCGCCCGTGACGATGAAGGTGTTTCCTTGAATTTCCATGTGAACGTCCTTTTGTAGCTGAGTTTCGGTATCGCCTCTCATTATGACCATTGGAATCCGGGCTTTGAGAGAATGAAGCTCATGAATTCCTCTCGACTGAACGTTCGAACCGGTTGGGGCCTGTGGGTCTGTGTGTGCGTGTTGTTCCTGAGTGCATGCCAAACGCCACCCAAGGGCACGCCGACCCTGCCCCCAAGCCCTGAGCCTTCTGTGCCCGCAGCGACGTCGACCGCCCCTCAAGCACCTGTTTTGCGAACACCCACTTTGGGTCTGGCTTTGGGTGGTGGGGCTGCCAGGGGCTTTGCCCACATTGGGGTGATTCAGATCCTGGAAGAGGAGGGCATTCGACCCGACGTGGTGACCGGCACCTCGGCGGGCAGTTTTGTGGCTGCGCTCTACACCCAGGGCAAGAGTGGCGCGCAATTGCAGCAGTTGGCCTTGAGCATGGAAGAAGCGGTCTTCACCGACTGGACCATTCCCTTCACAGGCCGGGGGCTGTTGCGGGGCGATGCCCTGGCCCGCTATTTGGTGCAGCAATTGGGTCCGCGCACCTTGGAGTCTTCACGTCCCCCTTTGGGCATCACCGCCACCCGCTTGCAAAACGGCGAGGCGGTGTTGTTCCAAACCGGCGACCTGGCTACGGCGGTGCGGGCTTCTTCGGCGGTGCCAGGGGTATTTGAGCCCGTTCGCATTCGGGGGCTGGACCACGTTGACGGTGGGCTGGTCTCCCCAGTTCCCGTGGAGTCCGCCAAAGCCATGGGGGCCGAGGTGGTCTTGGCCGTGGACATTTCCAGCCGGCCCGAGGACATGGACGAGAGCAACATCTTGAAGGTTTTGTTCAAGACCACCACCATCATGGGTCAGCGCATTGGCCAGTTCGAGTTGCAGCAAGCCACGGTGGTGGTTAAGCCCGAGCTCAGGGGCATCTCCAGCATTGACTTTGCCGACCGCACCCGCGCCATTCAAGCTGGCCGGGTGGCCATGCGCGCCGCATTACCGGCCTTGCGCTTGGCCTTGCAGCCCCGAGTGGTCAAGCCCTGAGCCATAAAAAAAGCCCGCCAAGTGGCGGGCTGTAAAGGGATCTTGCCACCCCCTGGTGCTCAAAATCCGAGGAGACAATCGTTACGAATCAACGCTTGCGAGCGGCAGGCTTGGCAGCGGGCACAGCGGTGCTGGCCACGGCGTTGAGGTTGCTTTCAGCCAGTTCAGCCACTTGTTTGGCGGCTTTTTGCAGGCTTTCCACGGCGTTGTTGCTGGCAGCCAGGGTGCTCTTGAACAGGGCAACGGCAGATTCAGAGCCAGCGGGTGCGTTTTTGATGGCGTTGTCGACCGCGCCCAAGAAGGCTTTTTGCAGGTCGGCGGCTTTGCTGTCCACGGCCTTGGTGAATTCGTTGCCGGTGGAGGAAGCGATTTCGTAGACGTGACGGCCATAGGAAGCCATTTTTTCAGCAGCGGGCTGATACACGGCAGCTTGCAGGCTCACGAGGGCTTGCACGTCTTTGGCACCCAACAGGGCTTGGGTGTGAGCCACGCTGTCGTTCAAAGCGGCTTTGGAAGCGGCCAGGTTCAGTTCAACCAGCTTTTCCACGCCACCAAAAGCGGCTTCGGTCAGGCCAAAAAAGGCGTTCAGGTTGTTTTTGCTGGCAGACATCAGGGTTTCGGGGGTCATCATTTGGTTTCTCCTGGGAGGATTAAAGGGCGTCTGTGGACGCGGCATGGAAGAAGTATAGGGTTATCCCGATGTTTCTCAAGGTCAAGGCCTTGTCCAAAGCGGCGATTAGAGTCTGCCTTCTAATTCGTCGCTGTTGCCCCTGGGCGTGATGTCCCTGTTGCCCTTGAAGCCCCGTGATCATTCATTTCGCCAACCCTCACTTGCACACCTTACCGCCCGGGCATCGTTTCCCCATGGAGAAATACGCCTTGTTGCGGCACCGATTGGGGGAGGCCTTGCCTCAGTTGCGTTGGCAATTGGCCGAACCGGCCACACCTGGCGAGTTGGCGCTGGTGCACACGCCCAGCTACATTGATGCGGTGTTTCAGGGGACCTTAACAGCGGCCGAGCAGCGCGAAATTGGTTTCACCTGGTCTGAGGGCATGGTCGATCGGGCGCGACGCTCGGTGGGGGCCACGATCGCTGCGGCGAGGCGGGCTTTGACCGAAGGCTTTTCGGCCAACTTGGCGGGCGGCACGCACCACGCCTATGCCCACAAGGGGGGTGGATTTTGTGTCTTCAACGATGTGGCCGTGGCCGCGCGCTTGATGCAGGCTGAGCAAGGCCGGGTCGGGCGACGCTTGCGGGTGGCTGTTCTCGATTTGGATGTTCACCAAGGCAACGGCACCGCCCACATCTTTGCGAACGATCCGCAAGTGTTCACCGTGAGTGTGCATGGCGAAAAGAACTTTCCATTCCGCAAGGAGGCCAGTGATTGGGATTTGGAATTGCCCGATGGTTGCACCGATGAACCCTATTTATCGGCTGTGGAGCAAGCGTTGCAGGCCCTCAGCGCGCAAGCCTTGCCCGATTTGTTGTTCTACCTGGCTGGCGCCGATCCCTACGAAGGCGACCGCCTGGGCCGGCTCGCGGTCAGCGCGGCGGGCTTGCAAGCGCGGGATCAGCGGGTGTTGGCTTGGGCCCATCAACGGGAGGTTCCAGTGGCCATGGCCATGGCGGGCGGCTATGGCCGGGTCATTGCAGAGACGGTTGAGATTCAGGTGCAGACCTTCACCGAAGGGTGGCGACACTGGCAGCGGTGTCAGGGCTGGCAAAATCCCGCTCCATGAGCTCCAACGTCCGACCGCAAGCCCAACCTCGAGATCACTACCGCGCGTTTCGCCCCATCACCACCCGATGGATGGACAACGATGTGTATGGCCACGTGAACAACGTGGTGTATTACAGCTGGTTTGATACCGCCGTCAACGCCCACTTGATTGAACAGGGGGCGCTGGACACCGAGCGGGGCGAAACGATTGGTCTGGTGGTGGAGACCCAATGCAACTACTTCGCTCCGTTGTCTTTCCCTCAAACCATTGAGGCTGGCATCCGGGTGGTGCGCGTGGGCCAGTCCAGTGTGCGCTACGAAGTGGGTCTGTTTGCTCAGGGCGAGCCGACTGCGGCCGCTTGTGGCCATTTCGTTCACGTCTATGTGGACCGCGACCAGCGCCGGCCGGTTGCCCGCTTGCCCGAACCTTTACTTCGTGTTTTGAATGCCTTGGAATAACCTGTCATGACCGCTGTGCTCCCTCAAGCCCTGTCCACCCAAGCCGTGGATCACGCCATCACCACCCGCATGTCTGCGCGGGCTTTTAGCCAACGCCCTGTGCCTCGTGAGCTTGTGCAAGACATTCTGGAGGTGGCCCGTCGCTCCCCCTCTGGCACCAACACCCAGCCCTGGAAGGTGTATGTGTTGCAAGGCCAGTCGCGGGATCAGTTGGTGGAAAAGGTCTGCCAAGCGCACGATGCGGTGCGCGCCAACCCCGAATTGGCGGCCCAATACCGCGAGGCCTACGACTACTACCCCACCGAATGGGTGAGTCCATACATCGATCGCCGCCGGGAAAACGGGTGGAGCCTCTACGGCTTGTTGGGCATTGGCAAGGGCGACAAAGACAAAATGCATGCCCAGCACCAGCGCAACTACCGTTTTTTCGATGCCCCGGTGGGCCTCATGTTCACGCTGGATCGGGTGATGGGCCGAGGTTCTTTGCTGGATTACGGCATGTTTTTACAAAACATCATGGTGGCGGCACGCGCCCGAGGGTTGCACACCTGCGCCCAAGCGGCTTGGAATGGCTTTGCCACCCTCATCCTGCCCCACATTGGTGCCAGCGAGAAGGAAATGTTGGTCTGTGGCATGTCCTTGGGCTGGGCCGATGACACCGACCCCGTCAACACCTTGGTGACGCCCCGCGAGTCGGTGGAGTCCTTCACCCAATGGCTGGACTAAGGCCCAGTTTGAAGCCCCGTTGCCATGATCATCACCAGCCTGCTCGACACCGACCTGTATAAGTTCACCATGATGCAGGCGGTGCTGCATCAGTTCCCGGGTGCCCAGGTCGAATACAAATTCAAATGCCGCAATCCGGGCGTGCCCTTGGCCCCCTTGGTCAAGGAAATTCGCGAAGAAATCCGTGTCCTGTGCCTGCTGCGATTCCAAGAGGTTGAACTCAACTGGCTTCGCGGTTTGCGGTTCATCAAAAGCGATTTCGTCGACTTTCTGGGCCTCTTCAAGCTCAACGAGAAATACATCAAGGTCGAGCCCCTGGAGTCTGGCGAGATCAGCATCTCCATCCAAGGCCCTTGGCTGCACACGATTCTGTTTGAAATACCGGTGCTGGCCATCGTCAACGAGGTGTATTTTCGGAACGCCCAGCCCGTGCCCCAGTATCTGGAAGGACGCCAGCGCTTGGATGAAAAGCTCAACCGCTTGTTGGTGGAGGATTTGCGTGCCCTCAAGATCGCCGATTACGGCACCCGGCGCCGTTTTTCCAAGGCCTGGCACGAAGAGGTGCTCCGCGTGTGTGCGGCCAAGTTGGGCACCGGTGGCGATGGCCAATTTGCGGGCACCAGCAACGCCTTGTTTGCCATGAAGCTGGGGCTCACGCCCTTGGGCACCATGGCGCACGAATACTTGCAAGCCTGCCAAGCCCTGGGCCCACGCTTGCGCGATAGCCAAATCTACGCCTTGGAAACCTGGGCTCGTGAATACCGGGGGGACTTGGGCATTGCGTTGAGCGACGTCTACGGCATGGACGCCTTTTTGCGCGATTTCGACATGTATTTCTGCAAACTCTTCGATGGCGCCCGGCACGACAGTGGTGACCCCTTTCAGTGGGGCGAGCGCATGTTGGCGCACTATCAAAAAAATCGCGTCGACCCCAAGACCAAGATCCTCATCTTCAGCGATGGCCTGACCGTGCCACGCACCATCGAGTTGTATCAACAGTTCCGGGGCCGCTGTCAGCTGGCCTTTGGCATCGGCACCAACCTGACCAACGACTTGGGTTACGACCCTTTGCAAATCGTCATCAAGATGATTCGCTGCAATGGCCAACCCGTGGCCAAAATTTCAGACACGCCCTCGAAAAACATGTGCGAGGACGAAAACTATCTGGCTTATCTCAAACAAGTGTTTGACTTGCCCCAGGCCACGGCACCTCAGAAATAAAAGATCAACAACTGCAGGGCCAGCACACCAATCAAGGCGAAAGACATGCTGCGCACGCTCACGGTGCGTGACAGCAGTCCTTGGCCGCTGCCTAGATTTCGCATCAGTCCATAAAGTCCCGTCAGGACTTGCTCCCAGCGCGCGCTGAGCCAGTCCAGCCAAGCATTCCAAACCATCAAGGCCACCCGCAAGATGGCCGAAAACGCTCGGCGCCAAAGCCAGTCGGCATCCAAGGTGATGGTGAGCGTGCGTTTCAGGTACTTGAGCATCACGAAAAAGGCCAGACCCGAGAAAAGCAGCAACTGGGTTTGCGTCAACACATGGCTGGCGGTGTAGGGCACATAGTTCACCGAATGTGGCAACAAGGCATAGAGCGGTTCAGGCCAGACGCCCAGACCCAAGCACATTGCAGCCAGTATCACCATGGCCACGATCATGGAGCGCGGTGGCTCAGGCGGCCGCAGACCAGAGTCTTTTTGAAAGAAGACGAACCAGGGGAACTTGATGCCAGCGTGCAAGAACACACCCGCAGAGGCCGCAGTAAGCAAAAGCCAAACGCCCAGCAAATGCCCATCGGCACTGGCTTGGGAAATCATCGACTTGGACACAAAGCCCGAAGTGAAAGGAAAAGACGAAATGGCCAAAGCACCAATTGTGCCCAGCACCGTGGTCCAGGGCATGGTGTGGAAGAGACCACCCAGCTCTGAGCATTTGCGCTTACCCGTCATCATGAGCACCGAGCCGGCTGACATCAGCAACAAGGCTTTGTAGATGATGTGGGTGAAGGCGTGAGCAGACGCTCCGTTCAGGGCCATTTCCGTGCCGATGCCAATGCCAGCAATCATGAACCCCACCTGGTTGACGATGGAGTAGGCCAAGATTCGTCGCATGTCGTTTTCCAACAAGGCGTAGACGATGCCGTAAAAAACCATGAACAGCCCCACCCAGATCAGCACCTCGTGGCCAGCAAAACCTCGAATCAAGGTATAGACCGCGGTTTTGGTGGTGAAAGCCGACAAAAAGACCATGCCACTCCATGAGGCTTCAGGGTAAGCATCAGGCAGCCAAGCTGAAAACGGAGGGGCCCCAGCATTGATGAGCACCCCAGCCAACATCAGCCAGTGCGCGCCAGAGTCCAAGGCGATGTGGCCCACAGCCAGTTGGCCGGTTTGCAGCACATGACCCGTGACGCCAGCAAAAAACACGACGCCCCCAAAGAGGTGCATCAGGGCGTAACGGTTGGCTGCACGCCATGCGTCGCTGGTGCCAGCACTCCAGATGACCAAGGTTGAGCCCACGGCCATGAATTCCCAATAAACAAACACAGTGAACCAGTCACCCGCAAGCGCGACCCCAACCGCAGAGCCGGCATACAGGAGAGCGGCTGGCAATTCGAGACGACTGTTTTGTCGCAGCGAATAAATGGCCCCCACCGTGGCCATGAGGGTGAAGATGATGGCAAACAGCTTGGACAGCTTGTCCACGCGAAACGGTGTGAGTTGGTAATCCAAAAAGGGGACACTCCAGCTCACATCCACAGGCAATCCCACCGCCACCCACAAGGCCAATGCGGGCAGCAGCGCTGAGACCACTTGTCGACTTTTGCCCTGTAGGCCCAGCAGCAACAAGCCGCCAACGATCAGGATCAAGCCCGGATGCAACAAGCCCTCAGTCATGCGAGTTCTCCGATTCAGTGTCCTGGTAATAGGTGTCGGGCCGCTTGAGCCACAAGGCCAAGCCTTTGGCCAAGACAATCATCAGAATGCATGTGCCAAAGCCATAGAGGGCGTTGAAAGCGTGGAGCTTTTCGACATCGAAGTGGGGGTACAAGGCCACTACCCACTCGGCCAGAACAGTCAGGGCCAATGCGGCAATAAATCCTGCCCACAACTTGGGAATGGAAGAAGGACGATCTAGCCAATGTTCAGACGATTCGCTGCGCATGGTCACTCCGGTTCAGGCCAAACGAGATGCCAGGGCCAAGGCCCCGTCGGGAAAGAAAAACAAGGCCACCGTCAGTCCAGCGGTCACGCTCAGTGCAAGCACCATGGGCCACGGCGCCTCACCATGGGGATGGTGCTCATCCTCAGGGCTGAGGGGCTTGAAAAAGGCCTGGTAGACGATGGGTAGGAAATAGGCCGCATTGAGGAGGGTGGACAGCGCGATGACGACCAAGGCAAAGTTATTGGCCGTAGCCATGGCGCCACTCACCAAATACCATTTAGAGATGAAACCAAAGGTAGGTGGCAGGCCGATCATGGACAGAGCTGCCAAGCCAAACGCCCCCATGGTCCAGGGCATGCGCCGACCAATGCCATTGAGTTCGCTCACACGCGTTTTGTGCGCGGCGGTGTAAATTGCGCCAGCGGCAAAGAAGAGCGTGATTTTGCCAACGGCATGGGCTGCAATGTGAAGGGCTGCCGCTTTGATGGACCAGGTGGACAACAAAGCAGTGGCCAAGGTCACGTAAGACAACTGGCTCACCGTAGAGAACGCCAGTCGGCGCTTGAGATTGTCGGCCTGTAACGCCACGATGGACGCCACCACGATTGAGAAACCAGCGACCCAAGTCAGCCAGGCAGCCTGACCTGATTGGCGCAAAAAGTCCACGCCAAACAAATAGACCACCAACTTCACCACAGTGAAAACGCCAGCCTTCACCACCGCCACTGCGTGCAGCAAGGCCGATACCGGGGTGGGAGCCACCATGGCGTTGGGCAACCAGTGGTGAAAGGGCATGAGTGCGGCTTTGCCGATGCCAAACATGGCGAGGGCCAACAGCACACCCACCCAAGGGCCAGACACATGGCCAGCCAAAATGCCGCCAGCCTTGAAATCGGTGGTGCCCGTGAAGGCCCACACCGCAATCAGCGCGGGCAACAACAACAGCATGGACGTGCCCAACAAAATGGACAAATAAATGCGCCCGCCTTTTTGCGCCTCTGGGGTGCCGTGATGGGTCACCAGGGGGAAGGTCAAGAGGGTGAGCAACTCGTAAAACAAAAACAGAGTGAACAAGTTAGCCGAGGTTGCAATTCCCATGGTGGCCGCAATGGACAGCGCAAAGCAGGCAAAGAAGCGGGTTTGATTCCCTTCGGCGTTGGCCCGTAAATAACCCACTGAATACATCGAGTTGATGACCCAAAGCCCCGAGGCGATGAGTGCAAACAACAACCCCAGCGGCTCAAGCGACAAGGCCAGGGTCAGGCCTGGCGCCAGTGTCCAAAGGGTGATACTGGGAGTTTGTTGGGCCAGCACCAGAGGCACGAGTTGACAGACGGTCACCAACAACAGGCCCGCCGTGGTGAAGGTGATGGCTTCTCGCCAATTGGGCCAGCGACCTGCCCAAGTGAGCAGCATGGCCCCCAGAGCTGGAATCAGCACCAATGCCAGCAGGAGCGTTTGAGGTTCAAACATCAGTGAGCTCCCAACAAATACTGAGCCGCTGCTTGGGCCGAACCCAATGTGAAGCGCGTGTCAAAGCCAAAATAAACCGTGGACAGCGTCAACAGCAGGGCCATCAGGCGCATGTCCCAAGTGGTCACGTTAGCCAGTGAGGGAGGCAGTTGCTCAGGGGGGGGGCGGAAGTAGGCCGCTTCCACAAATTTCCAGACGTAGGCCACTGCCAACAGGGATGACAAGAGCACCATCAGGGCCACCCACCACAGCCCCAAGTCCAGCGCAGCCCTGACCAAATACAGCTTGCTGATGAACCCAGCCGTTCCCGGGACGCCAATCAGAGACAGGCCACAAATGAGGAGTCCAAAAGCCGTCCAGGGCATGGTTTTGCCCAAACCGCTCAAGTGACTCATTTGCGTTCCACCCAGTCGCGTCACCACCAAGCCCAAGAGCAAAAAGCTGGCTCCTTTGGTGATGCCGTGGTTAAACAAATGCACCAAGCCTGCTGTGAGGCCCGAGGCATTGAACAACGCAATGCCCAGCATGATGTAGCCAATTTGCCCCACGCTCGAAAAGGCCAGCAAGCGCTTCATATCGGTCTGGAAAATCGCCGTGGCTGAGCCCGCAAACATGGCAGCAATGGCCAAGGCGCCCAGCATCAAGCTCAGTGGCAAGTGGGGGGTGATTGCGTCCAGGTGAAACACCGTGAAGTAAAAACGCAACAACACGTAGATGGACACTTTGGTGGCCGTAGCCGCCAAAAAGGCCGAAACGGTGGTGGGGGCGTAGGTGTAGGCGTTGGGCAACCAGTTGTGAAACGGGAAGAGGGCCAGCTTCAAAAACACGCCCGCGCTGATGAAGGCAAAAGCAGCATAGACCGGTCGCATGGAATCCACCTGACTCAACCGCTGTCCCATGTCGACCAGGTTGAGTGTGCCCGTGAGCAAGTAAATCAGCCCGATGCCAATGACAATGAAAGTTGCCCCAATGGTTCCCAGAATCAGATATTGGTAAGCCGCAAACAGCGATTGGCGTTGCCTCCCCATGGCAATCAGCACGTAGGTCGACAGTGCCGAGATTTCCAAGAAGACAAAAATGTTGAATGCGTCTCCCGTGATGGCCATGCCCAATAAACCTGCCAAACACAAACAAAACATCGCGTAAAACAAATAACGCTGTTCAGAGGGCACTTCATGGGCATTGGACGAACGGCTAAAGAGGAGCACCGCCATGCCCGTTCCCGATACCAAGCACAAAATGAAGGCGTTGAGGGCGTCAACGCGGTATTCAATTCCCCATGGTGGTGGCCAGTTACCAATGGCGTAGGCAATCACACCCGTGGACTGCACTTGCGACCACAAGCCAATCGAAAAGAAAAAGGCCAGCGCACAGGCAGCCACGGCAATGGCATAAGCCCAACTGAGTCGTCTCATCAAGACGATGAGCGGTGCAGCCAATAGCGGCGCCACCACTTGCAGGGCCGGGGCATGTTGCATCCAGTTCATGCCGCCTCCGTTGCGCCAGCCGACGCCTGATCTTGAGCCAAGATGTCATCCTCCTCAATGGATCCGTAGGCTTCCCGCAGGCGAACCACCAGAGCCAATCCCAGCGCCAGCGTGGCCACACCCACCACAATGGCAGTGAGCATCAGGACATGGGGTAAGGGATTGGTGTAAACCTTGAAGGCATCACTCAGGATGGGGGCCGTGCCACCGACGAGCTTGGCTGGACCCAAATAAAGAAAATAAACCGAGGTTTGGAAAATCCCCAAACCCACCAATTTTTTGATGAGGTTTCCGCGGGCCATCACGATGAACAGGCCCAGAAACATCAGCACAAAGGTGGCGATGTAAGTGAAGTAGGCGGCAAGGTTCATAACTCAGCGGACTCCTGGGACGCGGCGGGGTCTTGGCGATCAAGGTGTCCCCGATCGGCGAACATGTAAAAGATTTTGAGCATCACCCCACTGACGGTAGTGGCCACACCCACCTCCACCCAAAAGATGCCTCGGTGCTGGCCATGCACGGTGGAATGCGCGTCAAGGACGAAGTAGTCGAGGTAGTTGCCTCCCAGCACGATGCCTGCGACGCCCACACCGGCATACAGGATCACGCCCAAGGCCATCATGGACTCCACCCAGGACTCCGGCAGCATGCGGTGAGCTGCCTTGAGGCCAAAAATGAGGGCGTAGAACACCACCGCAGCGGCGATGATCACCCCAGCCTGAAAGCCACCGCCGGGTCCGAAATCGCCATGGAACTGAACATAAACCGCAAACAGCAACAAAAAAGGAATGAGGATCTTGGCGATGACGCGCAAGATGAGGTCGTGTTTCATGCCTTGTCCTTCCCTTTGCGCTTGCGACGCCGCAATAACGCCACCACGCCGGCACCCGCAGTGAACACCACCGTGGTCTCACCCAAGGTGTCGTACCCACGGTAGCTGGCCAGCACGGCGGTCACCACGTTGGGCACATCGACTTCTTGCTTCATTTCATTGAGGTAACGGGGTGCGACGTGCTGATGAATGGGCGCCTGGGGGTCGTTGAAGCCGGGCAAGCCCACCGTGCCATGAAACAAGGCCAGTGTCACCGTGGCCGAGAGGGCCATGGCGCCCCAAGGCTTGTGCATGGGGCGGGCTTCCTCGCTGCGACACAGGTAGAGCGCGCCCAACAACAATACGGTGGAAACCCCGGCGCCGACAGCCGCTTCGGTCATGGCCACATCCACAGCATCCAAGGCCACCATGACGGTGGCGGTGAGGAAGCTGTAAATGCCCCCCAGCACCACCACGGCAAAAAGGTTACGGGTACGCAAAATGCCCCAAACGGTCACCACCATGAGGGCCAACAGCCCTCCAATCAGGATTTCATCCATGGGAAGCATCCTTGTCCAACAGGGGTTTGAGGCCTCGAACGCGCGCGGCACGTGCCAAGGCATGGGTGGCACTGGGGCTGCCAAATAAGAGCAACAAGACCATGAAGACCAGCTTCATGAAGACCAAGGTCCAGCCAGCTTGCAACATGAGACCAAGCAACAAAAAACCAGCACCCAGGGTGTCAACCACGCTGGCCGCGTGAATGCGGGTGTAGGCATCGGGCATGCGCAACAAGCCAACGGCGCCAATGATGCAAAACGCACCCCCAGCAACCAAAAATACCCATGACAGGGCGTCTACCCAAGCGCTCATGTTGCGTCCTCCTGTCCCTCATCACCAAGATTGCCTTGGCGGAAAAATTTCAGTATGGCGATGGTCCCAATGACGTTGAGCAGGCCATAGGTGAGGGCCAAGTCGAGAAATTCGGGGCGACCGCTTAAAAAGCCAATTACCGCCAACAGCAACATGGCCAGTGTGCCGACCGTATTGGCGGCTTGGATGCGGTCGAAGACGGTGGGTCCCAGTACGGCGCGGATGATCACCAGCACCAAGGCGACCAGCAAGGCAAGGGTTGCTGCAATAAACATGGGCTTTCCTTAGGATTCGAGCCGTGAGACTCGGCGGTTCATTTCGCTGTCGATACAACCTGTTGCCGAGTCGTTGGTGATGCCATGAATGAGAAATTCACCACCTTGGGTTTCCACGGTGATGGTGCCAGGGGTGAGGGTGATGGAATTGGCGTGAATCACACGACCGAAATCGGTGGTTTGCGAGGGGGTAATGCGAACCAGAGTAGGACTGATGGGCAAGGACGGGCTCAAAATGATTTTGGAAACACTCCACCCAGACCAGAAAATCTCTTTCACCAACCAAACACCGTAAGCCAGCAGATGGGGCAGTCGCTCAATGGGGTGGCTTTCAAAATCGACCAAGCCCGCTCGGTGGCAGATCCAGGCGATCAAGATCGAGGACGCCAAACCGGCACCCAGCAAGAAGGGCGTGAAAAAGCCCGACAAGGTGATCCAGAATATATACAAAACAAGGGAGAGGCTGAGGGTTCTGAGCATGGTGAAACCATTCTAAGCAGAGCGAGCGAGAAAACGCCTAAGTCCTTGCCCTGATGAGGGGAAAGTAAGATCAGCATCACACGCAACCTTCCGCTTCGAATGCACGAGGCGCCTGTCGCGAAGGCGCCTCTTTTTTCAAGGACAAGCCATTCATGAACGCCCTGAATTTTCTCGACCCGTTTTCCATGATTTTGGTGTTCGTGGTGGTGCTGGCCATGGTGCTGATGCGTCGGCATTCGCAAAGCAAGATGCAAAACCAATCGAGCACCCCGATGGATGCTTGGCTGGTCGATCGCTTGGATCGTTTGGAGCGCAGCATGCGCCACGACATCACCGAGTCGCAGCGTGGCAATCGCCAAGAGTTGCAGCAAAGCTTGCAAGGCTTCCAGCAATCGCAGGCCGAGCAACTGGGCAATCTTCAGCGCCAGCTCTCCGAGACCTTGAGCCAACAGCTGTTGGCTTTGTCCGAGCAAAACGCCCGACGGCTCTCCGAGGTGCGAACCACCCTCGACGAGCAGATGCAGCAACTGCAGGCCAATAATGCCGCCAAGCTTGAAGACATGCGCAAGACCGTCGACGAAAAACTGCAAAGCACGCTGGAGACGCGGCTCAACGAAAGCTTTCGCCAAGTGGCAGAGCGTTTGGAGCAGGTGCATCAAGGCCTGGGTCAAATGCAAAACCTCGCGCAGGGCGTGGGCGATTTGCAGCGCGTGCTCACGAACGTGAAAACTCGAGGAATCTTTGGCGAAGTGCAGCTCGAGCGCTTGTTGGAACAAGCCCTCACGCCGGAGCAGTTTCAAAAGCAAGTGCCGGTGCGGCCTGGCAGCCAGCAGCGGGTGGATTTCGCCATCCGCTTGCCCGGACGCGGCGAGGGTGAAGTGGTGTGGTTGCCCATCGATGCCAAGTTTCCGCGCGAAGACCACGAGCGTTTGCTCGATGCGCAGGAGCGGGCCGACCTCCAGGCCATTGAAGCCGCGGGCAAAGCCCTGGAACAACGCCTGCGCGCCCAGGCCAAGTCCATTGCAGAGAGCTATTTGGAGCCGCCCCACACCACGGATTTCGCCATGCTTTTTTTGCCCACAGAAAGTTTGTATGCCGAAGCCCTGCGACGACCCGGCCTCATGGAGAGCTTGCAGCGCGACCACCGCGTGACGCTGGCTGGCCCCACCACCTTGTTGGCCATGCTCAACAGCTTCCAAATGGGTTTTCGCACCTTGGCGTTGGAGAAAAAGGCCTCCGAAGTGTGGAAGGTGCTGGGTGCCGTCAAAACCGAATTTGATCGCTACGGCGAATGGGTGGGCAAGGTGCGCGAGCAAGTTCAAAAAGCCGCTGACACGCTCGACAAAGCCGACACCCGCCACAACATGATGCGCCGGGCCCTCAAGGGCGTTGAGGCCTTGCCCGAGTCTCAGGTGCCACAGGTGTTGCCCAACGACTCCACTCCCTAACGCCACGGCGCAAGCCTCTAAACATGCCACAAGAGTTGTTGCGCCTCATCGTTGCCCAAGTGTTTTTGCACTCGGCCATGACGGGACTGCGCATGTCTGGCCCCTTGCTGACCCTGGAGTTGGGCCTGGGCGAAGTGGCCGTGGGCGTGTTGGTGGCCTTGTTTGCGCTCACCCAGGTGTTTTTGTCGGTTCCTGCTGGACGATTGGCCGATCGCATGGGCTTGCATCGACCCTTGCAGGTCAGTGTGGTCCTGTCGATCCTGGGCTGTTTGGGGGCTTTTGCCTTCCCGCGATTCGAAGTCCTGTGCATGAGCGCATTGATGACCGGCGCTTCCACCGGCCTCACCATCATTGCCTTGCAGCGCCATGTGGGCCAAATGGCCACCACGCCTGAAGCCTTGCGCAGCTACTTCAGTTGGCTGAGTTTGGGGCCAGCGTTTTCCAATTTTTTAGGCCCCATGTTTGCCGGTGTGCTCATCGACAGCTTGGGCCATCGCTGGGCGTTTTTGGGTTTGGCGATGCTCCCCTTGGTCAGCGCCTGGGTGATTCGTCCCATTGCGCCTAGGCCCAGTGAGGCCAGTGCTCAAACGTCAAAACGGTCATGGGACTTGCTCAAAGACCTCCCCCTGCGTCGCTTGCTGGTCATCAACTGGTTTTTGGCTTCGTGCTGGGATGTGCACACCTTCATGGTGCCGGTGCTGGGGCATGAACGCGGCCTGAGCGCCTCGGCCATTGGTGCCATTTTGGGTGGCTTCGCCTTGTCGGCCGCCGGAATCCGCCTGTTGTTGCCTTGGGTGGGCCGCAGCTTTCGCGAATGGCAGCTGATTGCCACCTCCATGATTTGTGCGTCGATCTTGCTGTTCATTTACCCCTTCATGCACCAAGCCTGGAGCATGGGCGTCTTGTCGGGGTTCTTGGGCATCTTCCTGGGCATGGTGCAGCCCATGGTGGTGAGCATGCTGCATCAAATTGCACCCGTGCAGCGTCGGGGCGAGGCTTTGGGCTTGCGGCTCATGGCCATCAATGCTTCCAGCAGCGTCATGCCCATGCTGTTGGGTTTGTTGGGTGGTGCCTTGGGGGCGATGGGGGTGTTTTGGTCGGTGGCAGCCTTGGTGGGCGCCGGGGCCCGCCAGTGTTGGCACCTTAAGTCGGCGAGGCCGACTGACGAATGAAGGACCAAACCGATTCCACGTCGTCGATGACCTGAAACAAATCGAGGTCTTGCGCGCTGATCACACCTTCTTCGACCAGCACGTCGAAGTCAATGAGGCGATGCCAGAACTCACTGCCCACCAAAATCACGGGCACAGGGCGGGCTTTTCGAGTTTGAACCAGGGTCAGGGTTTCAAACAATTCGTCCAAGGTGCCAAACCCGCCCGGAAACGCCACCAAGGCTTGTGCACGCATGAGGAAATGCATTTTCCGCAGGGCAAAGTAGTGAAACTGAAAACACAGCTCGGGCGTGATGTAGGGGTTGGGGTGCTGTTCATGGGGAAGGGCAATGTTCAGCCCCACGCTCTTGCCGCCGGCCTCGTGGGCACCCCGGTTGGCCGCTTCCATGATGCCGGGCCCGCCGCCTGTGCAGATGTAGTGGCGCTCGTTGGGTGGGCAGTTGGCGCATTCTTCGGTGATGAGCCGGCCCAAGGCGCGGGCTTGCTCGTAGTAGCGGGCATTGTGAACGCGGCGCTCGGCTTGCCGGATGGCGGTGGCATCGCCCGACGCGCGGGCGGTCAACAGGCTTTGATGGGCATCGGCCTCACTTTGGAACCGAGCGCTGCCGAACACCACCACCGTGTGTTCGATGCCGTGCGCTTGCAAGATGAGGTCGGGTTTGAGGAATTCGAGCTGAAAACGCACGCCCCGGGTTTCGCGGCGCAGCAAAAACTCGGGGTCGGCAAACGCCAGTCGATTGGCGTTGGGAGAGAGCTGAGCCGTCCAGTCGGCCTGTGATTTCAGGCTCGACCACGCGTCCGTCATGCGGTGGTCGAAGGGGTCGACTGGGGCTTCCATGACGGCTTAGACGCGCTTGCGGTATTCACCCGTGCGGGTGTCCACTTCGATGCGGTCGCCTTGGTCAACAAACAAAGGCACGGACACCTCAAAGCCGGTGGCCAATTTGGCGGGCTTGAGCACCTTGCCAGATGTGTCGCCTTTCACAGCGGGCTCGGTCCAGGTGATTTCGCGCTCCACCGTGGTGGGCAATTCCACAGAAATGGCTTTGCCTTCATAGAACACCACTTCACCAGTCATGCCGTCTTCGAGGTAATTCAGGGCGTCGGCCATGTTTTCGGCTTCAACTTCGTATTGGTTGTAGTCGGCATCCATCCACACATACATGGGGTCGGCAAAGTAAGAGTAGGTGCAGTCCTTTTTGTCCAAAACGATGTTGTCGATTTTGTCGTCGGCCTTGAACACCACTTCGGTGCCGATGTTGCCAAGCAGGCCTTTGAGCTTCATGCGCACAGTAGCGGCGCCGCGACCGCCGCGGGCGTATTCGGTCTTCAGAACAATCATGGGGTCTTTGCCATGCATGATCACATTGCCGGCGCGGATTTCTTGAGCGATTTTCATAGGGCTTCCGATATCAAAATGGAATGAGGGCGCAACGGCGCGCCAAGCCCAAGATTCTAACCGCCCCCCTGAGACGCAAGCAGCTGGCTCACCAAGTCGGGTTGAGCCAGCAGCCGGGTCCGTGCCTGGGCAATGCAGTGCCCCCAGTCGGCCAAACAGGCCTCGTCAACCTGGGGCAAGGGGGCGTTGTTCACCCCATTCCAGCTGGCGTGAATGGCACGCAGGCTGGGTGGGGCTTGAAGCCAGTCTAAAAAGGCTTGCAACTTGGCATGGTGGGCCAAATCGGCTTGCGGATACAGCTGCCAGACCAAAGGTTTGCCAGCCCACAGGGCCCGAACCAGGGAATCTTCGCCCCGGACGAAATTGAGGTCGCAAGCCCACAACAGGTGATCAAACTCGGTTTGACTCAGCCAGGGCAAAGCGTGAACCGCGAGGGGGCCGTCATCACGACGCATGGCTTGTAAGCCCCCCAGGGCTTGAATGGCCGCCCAACTCCGGCCGGGGGTGACGAACACATCCACTCCATGCCCCGCCAGACCCTGGGTCTGCAACTGTTCCCACCAAGCCGCCAAGGCGGGCGGCTCGTAGCTGAACAGGCTGATGCGCCGACGTGTGGGCGAATGGGTCAAACCCTGGGCTTGCAGCCATTGCGTGGCCTGGAAGGCTGCTTGTTGGTGCGGCAAATCGGGCTCGCGCAACAAACCACCCGTGCCTGGGGTGAAGCCGGGATAAATGAATTGTTTGGTCCAACCTTGGGCAGGGCCACTCAATACGGGTGAGGGCAAGCCGTGCAGGCGCGGCACCCAGTCTTCGGCGCTCAGGTATTCCAGGTTGATCCATCGCGGGGGCAAACCTTGGGGCCCTTGGGCCCAGACCACCCCTTGGGCGACAAAAAGCTCGGGGAGCTCGCAGCCAAAGGCTTCAATCCAAACCTGAGACGGCACCAGTGCTTGCAAGGTGGTGGGGTCGCTGGCCTGGGCCCAAGCCAAGACCTCAATGCCGGGATGTTCAGGTCGCCTGGGCGCTTGGTGGTCTGGTGCCATCCAAGCCAGGGCCGAGGGCTCGTCCACCCAGAGGCGCACGCGCACGCCGGCTTCGGCCAGTTGCCGGGACAGGCGCCAGCAAACGCCGATGTCGCCCCAGTTGTCAATGACCCGACAAAAGACATCCCAAACGGGGTGAGGCGTTGGCAAGCGCAAAAGCCCTCTTTACGGGCGAATGTAGGCCCAGCCAGCTTGCTGGCGCTTCATGAGTTCGGTGACGCCGGCCGGCACGTAACCGATGGACGCATTCATGTCGGCTTTGGTGAGCTTCTGGGCCTTCATGGTGTTTTCGCAGGCCACCACCTTCATGCCAGCTTGCATGGCCTCGCTCACGCGATTGGCCACCGGCGATTCGGCTTTGAGCATGCCGATGCCGGGTCCATAAACGACGATTTCGATTTCGGCATTGGCGGCGCCCACGTCTTTCTGGAGGTTTTTGGCGTTGTTCAGGGCCAAGTTCCATTTGGCGGGATCGTTGTCGCTGACTTGCAAGACCACACGGGCTTTTTCAGCGGCATGGACAGGCGTGAGGGTCGCTGCGGTGAGGGCGGCGGTGGCCAACACGGTAGCGGTCAGGGTGCGTCGAATCAAGTTCATGGGGTCTCCAATGGTTTTTTAAAGCATGGGGCGATGCTAACCACAAAGCGGCCACAATCCCATCCATGGAAACGCCAAACGAAACGCCAGACGGCCCTGCAGCCCCGGAGCCGCAACCGACTGCCCTAACCGCCGCTCCTGAGCAGCTGCGTGAGGCTTTGCTGGCCGAGGTGGCTGCGTTGCCCGGTTTGCCGGGGGTCTACCGGTATTTCGACGCTCAGGGCCAAGTGTTGTATGTGGGCAAAGCCATTCACCTGAAAAAACGGGTGTCCAGTTATTTCCAGCGTCCCCACGAAGGCACGCGCATTGGCCACATGGTTTCGCAAATTGCCCTCATGGAAACCACGGTGGTGCGCAGTGAAGCCGAGGCCTTGCTGCTTGAAAACAACCTCATCAAAAGCCTCAAGCCCAAATACAACATCCTGTTTCGGGACGACAAAAGCTACCCCTACCTGAAGATCACGCGGCCCCCCAAGGCGCGCGCTCAGGCTGGCGTTGCGGCCGGTGCATCGGCTCAGGAGGTGCCGCGTGTGGTGTATTTTCGAGGGGCTGTGGACCGCGCGCACGACTACTTCGGGCCTTATCCGTCCACGTGGGCAGTCCGAGAAACCATCCAGCTGTTGCAAAAGGTGTTTCGGCTGCGCACCTGCGAGGACTCGGTTTATGCCAACCGCACGCGGCCGTGCTTGCTGCATCAAATCAAGCGCTGTTCGGCGCCCTGCGTGGGCATGATTGAGCCCGAGCAATACCAATTCGATGTCGATCAAGCCTGCCAGTTGTTGCGTGGCCAGACGCAGGCGGTGATGCACAACCTGGAGTCCCGCATGATGGCGCACGCCGAGCGGCTGGAGTTTGAGCAAGCGGCCGATTTGCGCAACCAGATCGCCGCCTTGGCCAAGGTGCAACACCAGCAGGCGGTCGAAACTGCGGATGACCGTGATGTGGACGTATTGGCCGTGCGGGTGCAAGGCGGCAAGGCCTGCGTCAACTTGGCCATGGTGCGGGGTGGACGCCATTTGGGCGACAAACCCCACTTTCCCAGCCACGTCGATGGCGCCAGTCCAGAGGACATCCTGGAAGCCTTTGTCACCCAGCACTACCTGGAGTTGTCGGCCCCGGCCACCTTGATCTGCAGCCATGCCCTGGAATCCGAAACCGTTCAAGCCTTGCGTGCGGTGACCGGCGTCAAGTTGCAAGTGGTGCACAAACCACGCGCCCACCGCAAGGTTTGGCTGGACATGGCGTTGCACAACGCCGAGTTGCAACTGGCTCGCTTGCTGGCCGAAGAAGGCTCACAAATGGCCCGCACCCGAGCGCTGGTGCAAGCCTTGGATTTGCCCCTTGAAGAGGCCGCCGAATTGGAGCGTTTTCGGGTGGAGTGCTTCGACATTTCGCACACGGCGGGCGAGTCCACGCAGGCCTCGTGTGTGGTCTTTCAAAACCACCGCATGGCCAGCGCTGAATACCGCCGCTACAACATTGAGGGCATCACCCCAGGGGACGACTATGCCGCCATGCGCCAAGTGCTGATGCGACGTTATGGCCAATGGGCCGAGGCGGCCCAGTCGCCCACAGCAAGCCACACGGGGCGGCCTGCGGGTATTCCGGACGTGGTGCTCATCGATGGTGGCAAGGGTCAGGTGAACATCGCCAAATCGGTGTTCGAAACCCTGGGGCTGGATGTGTCCCACCTGGTGGGGGTGGAAAAAGGCGAAGGCCGCAAAGTGGGCTTGGAAGAGTTGGTCTTTGCCGATGGGCGTCCCAAAATGGCCTTGCCCCACGATTCGGCCGCCTTGATGCTGATTGCTCAAATTCGCGACGAGGCCCACCGTTTTGCCATCACGGGCATGCGTGCCAAACGCGCCAAAGTTCGAACCGGTGGCAGCAAGCTGGAGGACATTGCGGGCGTGGGCCCGAAAAAGCGCGCCAAACTCTTGCAGCGCTTCGGCGGGGTTCGTGGCGTGGCGCAGGCCAGCGTTCAAGACCTGTGTGGCGTGGAAGGCATCTCGGAGGAGTTGGCGCAAGCCATCTACCAGGCCTTGCGTTAAGCCGCAAAGGCCATCGGGATTCACCAGCCCCATTCGGCCCACATCAAGCGAGCCCACAAGCCCAGGGTGCTGGTGTAGCCCGCGCTCACGCCAACGATTTGCCCTTGCGGTGACAACAAAAAGGTGGTGGGCACGGCGCTCACCCCCCAGGCTTTGGCCACGTTGGCTGCGGGATCGGGCACCGTGGGCCAGGCCAGGCCTTGGCGTTGCAAATGGCGCTCAATTTCAGACCCCGTGCCCGATTGCATGGCCACGCTCACCATTGGCCAGCCTCGGCCCCCAGGCGTGGTTTGGCGCAGACGTTCGGTGTTGTCTTCTGAAGCTTTGCAAACGGGGCACCAGGTGGCCCAAAAGTGCACCATCACCACTTGTCCACGATGGGCCGCCAGCCAATCCTGCAAGTTGGCAGGTTCATTCGCGTTGACACTCAGCAGGGGGGCATTCGTGCTGGGAGCTGGCCCTTGGGCTGTGCCCATGGCATGCCACAGGTTGGCGAGCCAAGCCACGACCACCACCACGGCCAGGGTTTTGAGGTGGCTGCGCCAATCGATCAGCGCGGCCCAGAAGGCGGCGCGCCAGGTGCTCATGAGGTTCGCACCACTTCGAGCAAACGATCCAGCCCACCGGCGTCGATGCAAATGCGGGCTTGCTCGCGCACCCTGGGCTTGGCGTGATACGCCACCGAGAGGCCACACGCTTGCATCATGGGAATGTCGTTGGAGCCATCGCCCACAGCAATGGCTTGTTCGGGGGAGCAACCCAGACGTTCGCATTCGGCGAGCACGGTGCGCCGTTTTTCTTCGCCGTCACAAATGTCGCCCCAGCTTTGTTGCACCAACTCGCCGGTGAGTTTGCCGTCTTGAACCGCCAACTCGTTGCTGCGCATGACGTCGATCTGCAAGCGCTGCTGCACCGCTTGGGCAAAAAACGTGAACCCACCCGAGACCAGCACCGTGCGTAATCCCGCCGCACGGCAGGCCGCCAACAAGGCTTCGGCGCCCGGATTCAGCTTCAGGCGCTGGTCCAGCACTTGTTGCAAATCGCTCAGCGCCACGCCACGCAACAAGGCCACGCGCCGACGCAGACTCTCTTTGAAGTCGGTGATGTCACCACGCATCGTGGCCTCGGTGATGGCGGCCACCTCGGCCTTTTTCCCCACGGCGTCGGCAATTTCATCGATGCACTCGATGTTGATGAGCGTGGAATCCATGTCGAAAGCGATGAGGCGGTGGTCGCTCAACCGCAAGGGTGAGGTCAGGCCTTGGGTGAAGAGGCCAGGTGCGAATTCGTGGTGAGCGTTCATTTGCAAATCAGGCTTTGAGGTAAAGGTCGTCCGACCAAGTGGCCAGCCACTGGGGCCGGTAGGCCACAAAAATGGCGCCCAGCATGCCGGTGATGATGGCATCGCCCCAGGCCGTGAGCCAATGGGCCACCATGGACAAATCGGGGCTGGTGCTGGGAAACGCATGGCCCGACCAAAGCCCCAAGGCATTGGCCAGAAAAATGGAGGCCACGGTGCCAAAAAAACACCGTCCCAACACATAAACCATGGGGTGGTGCCCCACCCAGCGTCGCAAGGCCGCACCCACCAGCACCGTCAAGAAGGACGGCACCAGACCTTGCCAGACCAACACCGACAAACTCAGGGACGCACTGGCATCTGCGCCCAACCAAACCGACAAGGCCATGCCAGTCAGAACCGGCACCGCCAACGGCCAGCCCAGCATCAAGGTGATGAGCGGTGCGCCCGACCAATGCAAAGGCAGGGGCGCGTGCAGCAGAAACGGCGACATCCACACGATGGCGCCCAACACCAGGCAGGCCAACAAGGGGTTGATCAAGGTGCCCGACGACAACAGTCGCCAAGGCCGAAGCGCCAAGGACAAGCCCAGGCTAACGGCCACGATGAAACATTCCAGGATCAGAGGGTCAAGCATCATGAGGTGGCGCTGGCCGATTCGGTTTGAGGGGTGCCGAGGTTGCGCAGCACATCGCGAACCGCCTGCACCCGCGCTTTGACTTCGGGCAGGGCTTTTTCGATTCGCAGCTTGTCGTTGCCCGCGAGTTTGATGTGGCGACTTTGCTGCACCAATTGAATGATGCGTAAGGCATCCACCGGGGCATGGGCTTGAAAGCTGATCAGGATGACGCCCGGTGTGGCGTCAATTTTGGTCACGCCCAAGGGCTTGGCTTGCAAGCGCAAGCGATGGACATCGATCAGGGTTTGGGTGGCTGGCGGCAATGGGCCAAAGCGGTCAATCAGCTCCTCGCTCAGTTCGTCGAGCTGGCGCGGGCGCTGAGCACTGGCCAGCCGCTTGTAAAACGAGAGGCGGAGGTGAACATCGGGGCAGTGGGTCTCGGTGATGAGGGCCGGTGAATGCAAGTTGATTTCTGTGGTGGCTTGCAGGGGACTGAGCAAGTCGGGCTCTTGTCCCTTTTTCAGAGCATCCACAGCCTGCTCCAGCATCTCGTGATAGAGCTGGTAGCCCACTTGCATGATGCCGCCGCTTTGGTTCTCGCCCAGCACTTCACCCACGCCTCGAATTTCCATGTCGTGCATGGCCAGGTAAAAGCCGGAACCCAGCTCTTCCATGCTGGTGATGGCATCGAGGCGTTGCTGGGCTTGTTTGGTGAGCGATTGAACATCGGGAACCAGCAAATAGGCATAGGCCTGGTGGTGACTTCGGCCCACCCGCCCGCGCAACTGGTGCAACTGAGCCAGTCCAAATTTGTCGGCCCGTGACATCAGGATGGTGTTGGCGGTGGGCACGTCAATGCCCGTTTCGATGATGGTGGAGCACAGCAACACGTTGAATTGCTGGGCCACGAATTGGCGCATCACCAATTCCAATTCGCGCTCGGGCATTTGGCCATGCGCCACCGCGATGCGGGCCTCGGGGATGAGGGCCTGCAAACGCTCTCGGCGGTTTTCGATGGTTTCGACCTCGTTGTGCAAGAAGTAGCACTGGCCGCCGCGCTTGAGTTCACGCAGCACCGCCTCGCGGATCACGCCGTTGTCTTCGCTGCGCACAAACGTCTTGATGGCCAACCGCCGCTGGGGCGCCGTGGCGATGACGCTCAAGTCCCTCAAGCCCTCCATGGCCATGCCCAAGGTGCGTGGAATGGGGGTGGCGGTCAGGGTGAGCACATCCACCTCGGCGCGCATGGCCTTGATGGCTTCCTTGTGGCGCACACCAAATCGGTGTTCTTCGTCGATGATGAGCAAACCCAAATCTTGGTATTGCACCGAGTTGCTCAGCAATTTGTGCGTGCCCACGACGATGTCAATTTGGCCTTGGGCCAAGCCGTCCATGGCCGCCTTGATTTCTTTGGGCGTTCGGAACCGGCTCATTTCGGCGATGCGCACCGGCCAGCGTGCAAAGCGGTCGACCAAGGTTTGGTGGTGTTGTTCGGCCAGCAAGGTGGTGGGGGCGAGCAGGGCCACTTGCTTGCCACCCATCACCGCGATGAAGGCCGCCCGCAAGGCAACTTCGGTTTTGCCAAAGCCCACATCCCCACACACCAGGCGATCCATGGGGCGGGGGCTGATCATGTCTTGAACCACCGCATGAATGGCGGCGCGTTGATCGGGGGTTTCTTCAAACCCAAAGTCGTTGGCGAAGGTCTCGTAGTCTTGCGGTGAATACCGGAAGGCATGACCTTGTCGGGTGGAGCGACGGGCGTAGACGTTGAGCAACTCGGCCGCGGTGTCGCGCACCTGCTCGGCAGCCTTGCGTTTGGCTTTGTCCCATTGGCCCGAGCCCAGTCGGTGCAAAGGAGCTTCTTCTGGGTTCACCCCGGCGTATCGACTGATGAGGTGCAGTTGACTCACGGGCACATAAAGGCTGGCCTCGTCGGCATAGATGAGGTGCAAAAACTCCTGCTGGGCTGGCGGCTCGCCCACCACGGTTTGCACATCCATGTGAATCAGGCCTTGGTAGCGGCCAATGCCGTGGGCGTTGTGAACCACCGGGTCACCCAATTGCAACTCCGACAAGTCGCGAATCATGGCGGCCACATCGCTGGTGGCCTCTTGTTGGCGACGGCGTCGGCTACCCGGTGAGGCCGCGAACAATTCGGTCTCGGTCAGCAGGGTGATGCCCGTTTGCACATCGGCAAAGCCCGCTTGCAGCAAGCCGACGGTCATGGCCGCTGCGTCTGACCCACTCACAAAGCTGGACCAATCACTCACCGAGGGCAAATCCAAGCCGTGATGGGCCAGGAGGTCATGCAGGCTTTGCAAGCGGCCTGGGCTTTCGGCCACCACCAAGGTGCGGCCCGCCCCCGATTGCAAATGGGCACGCAAGGCCGCGACGGGATCGGCCAGTTGGCGGTCCACACTCAGGTGCGCGCTGGAGCACCAGCGGTGGGTGGTGTCTTCGGCGGTGCTGGCCCCAGGGCGCAAGGCCAATTGCCCGTAGGGCTGTAGGCCCAGGTAGAACTGCTCTTGGCTCAAGAACAAGTGCTCCGGGGGCAGCACGGGGCGATCGGGGTCGCCTTGACTCAGGCGATGGCGGTCGGTGGTGTCGGACCAAAACCGCTGAAACACGGGCTCCAGGTCGCCGTGCAACACGATGCGCGCTTGCGCGCCCAGGTAATCGAACACAGTCGCGGTGTGTTCGAAAAACAAGGGCAGGTAATACTCGATGCCCGCCGTGGCCAGGCCCGCGCCCATGTCTTTGTAGAGCCGGGATTTGGTTGGGTCGCCGGGCATGAACTCTCGCCAACGCTGACGAAATTGACTGCGGCCGGCTTCATCCATGGGGAATTCGCGACCTGGCAGCAATCGCACCTCTTGCACCGGGTAGAGGCTGCGTTGGGAGTCGGGGTCAAAGGTTCGAATCGCATCGATCACGTCGTCGAACAAATCGATGCGGTAGGGCAGCGAGGACCCCATGGGGTAGAGGTCAATCAGGCCCCCGCGAACGGTGTATTCGCCAGGGCTCATCACTTGACCCACGTGTTGGTAGCCAGCCAAGGTGAGTTGGTCTTTGAGGTCTTGCTCGCGCAACACTTGCTGCACTTTGAACTCAAAGGTATGGGCCGCCAGAAAAGAGGGCGGCGCCAAACGATACAAAGCGGTGGTGGCTGGCACCAGCACCACATCCACCTCGCCCTGTTGGATTTTCCAGAGGGTGGCCAAGCGCTCAGAGATCAGGTCTTGGTGCGGAGAAAACAAGTCGTAGGGCAAGGTCTCCCAGTCCGGAAATAACTCGATGCGCAAATCGGGCTGAAAAAACCGCATGTCCTCTTGCAAGCGGCGAGCGTCCTGGGCATCGGCGCACACCACCGCCGTGAGGGCCGGCGTTGCTGACGCTGCAGTCTGGGGGTGAGTCACCCATTGGGCGAGCCACCAGGCATCGGCGCCAGGTCGAGGGCAGGGCAGGGCAAAACGCTGGCCGGGGGTAAGAGTGGGGAAATTCATGGCACCAACAACAACACCCCCGTGCGAAGGCACAGGGGGATTGGCAAATTCTAGAATGAGCCTTCGGACATTTGAACCTTGGCCTGACATGCCCTCTGCTTCCCCCCTGGTTTGTTTGATCCCTTGCGCCGGACATGGCCAACGGGCGCAAACCGCTGAACCCAAGCAATACGTGCCTTTGGCCGGCGTGCCCTTGGTGGTGCACACCGTTCGAGCCTTGTTGAAGGTGCCGTCCTTGGCCCAATTGCTGGTGGTGACTTCGCCCGGCGATGACCGTTGGCCAGGTCTGCGTGAACGTTTTGGTTTGGAGACCCCGCGCCTAGCGGTGCGCGATGTGGGCGGCGACACGCGCGCCCGCAGCGTGCGTGCCGGCCTGGATGCTTTGTTGGCGGCCGGATGGGCCCCCGACACGTGGGTGTTGGTGCACGACGCCGCGCGCTGCCTGATCGATCCCGAGGATGTGCTTCGGCTCATTGCGGCGTGTCAGGACGACCCCGTGGGGGGCTTGTTGGCCCGCAAAATGCCCGACACCGTGAAGCAAGCCCAAGCGATGCAAGGTGTGGAGCGGGTCACCCAAACGCTGGACCGCGACACCCTGTGGCAAGCCCAAACCCCGCAAATGTTCCGCTTGGGCGCTTTGGCCCAGGCCTATGACCAAGTGGGCGAAGGGGCTACCGATGAGGCCAGTGCCATGGAAGTCACCGGTGCCCAGCCCCGATTGGTGCCCGCCCAGGGCTTGAACCTCAAACTCACTTACCCGCAAGACTTGGCTTGGGCTCAGGCGTGGCTGAGTCAACCCCCACACGAGGGCCGATCATGAACACACCGATTCGAATTGGCGAAGGCTGGGACATCCACGCCTTGGTGCCAGGCCGTGCCTTGATGTTGGGCGGCGTCCACATTCCACACCCCATGGGCTTGCTGGGGCACTCCGATGCCGATGCCTTGCTCCATGCGATCACCGACGCCGTGTTGGGCGCTGCGGGCTTGGGGGACATCGGCACCTGGTTTTCCGATCAAGATCCCGCCCATCAGGGTGCGGACTCGTGGCATTTGTTGCAACAAGCCATGCAAGCGGTGCGCAACCAAGGCTGGCAGGTGGTGAATGTGGACTGCACGGTGGTGGCTCAAGCCCCCCGGTTGGCCCCCCACAAAGCCGCGATGGCCGAACGCATTGCATCGGCACTGGGTGTGGACACCGACCAAGTCAACGTCAAGGCCAAAACAGCCGAACGTTTGGGGCCAGTGGGCCAAGGCCAGGCCATTGAGGCCAGGGCCGTGGCTTTGCTTCAACGGGGGACTTGACGTTCGAGGTTGAGCAGGCCCGAGGCCATTTCACGCACCATGCGACGGTGTTCTAGGCTGAGTTGACCATACGTGCCCCAGAGGCAACGGTCCGCCAAGGTGGCGTCTGCCAGGGGCGGGGAGTCGGGTTGGGCTTTGGGGCTGTCGCTCGCGGCGTGAGGCCCAAACAACAAATCGGCTGGCGTGACTTGCAACAACTCGCACAGCACCCGCAAACGGGTTTGTTTGGGAATGGAAACCCCATTGAGCCAATTGCGCGTGGCATGGGCGGTGATGCCATTGCCCCAATCGCGCAGATTGAACAAATGGGCCAATTCGGTGGCCGTGCCTTTGTAGCCCGCTTGCTTGAGGGCGTTGCGAAGGCGGTGGGAAAAAGCCTGAACTTCTTGGCGTGGCGTGACTTTCGACATGGGCAGCTCCTGGGATGAAGACAGGCCCATTGTGAAGAGACCTTGGGCTTTCGAACATCACCCAAACGGGGGATATGGCGCCCAAATGTGCAGGGATCACATCATTGGGCGACCCAGCCGCCGTCCATGTTCCAGGCCACTCCCCGGACGTTGTTGCCAGCGGGCGAGCAGAAAAAGACGGCCAATTCACCCAGCTCCTCGGGGGTGGTGAAGGTGAGCGAGGGTTCTTTTTCACTCAGCAATTGTTTGGAGGCTTCTTCGATGGAGATGCCTTGGGCTTGCGCTTTGGCATCGATCTGTTTTTGGACCAAGGGGGTCAGCACCCAGCCGGGGCAAATGGCGTTGCACGTCACGCCGGTGGTGGCAGCCTCGAGTGCCACCACTTTGGTGAGCCCGACGATGCCGTGCTTGGAGGCCACATAGGCCGATTTGTTGGCCGAAGCCACCAAGCCATGGGCAGACGCCACGTTGATGATGCGGCCCCAATTGGCTTCGCGCATGGCCGGCATGGCCAAGCGGGTGGTGTGGAAGGCACTGGTGAGGTTGATGGCAATCACCGCATCCCAACGCTCGGTGGGAAAGTCTTCAACGGGGCTCACATGCTGAATGCCCGCGTTGTTCACCAAAATGTCGACGCGCCCAAAGTGCTGGGCGGCTTGGTGCATCATGTCCTCAATTTGCTGAGGCTGCGTCATGTCGGCCGGATGGTGAATGGCTTGCACGCCCAGCGCCTGAATTTGAGCCAAAGGCTGCTCGGTGTCGCCAAAGCCGTTGAGCACCACATTGGCGCCTCTTTTGGCCAATTGCAGGGCAATGCCCAGACCAATGCCACTGGTTGAGCCGGTGACCAACGCGGTTTTGCCTTGAAGAAAACGATCTGACATGAAAGAGCTCCTGATTCCAATTCCATTAGCATGTCCAACGGGGCGCTGAACGCCCCCGATTGTGCATGAGCCTTCACCATGGAAACTGACAACGCATTGCCTCAGCCCGACCCCTCACCAGCGCGCGTGCTGGCTGCCCCTGATGGCTGCCACAAAGCCCGTGCGTTTGCTGAACCCTTGCTGGCCGATGAGCGTTTCCACACCGGGGAGCCGTCTTTGGCGCACGCCCAGGGCATGGTGGCCATTCTGAAAAGCTTGGAAGCCTCGGATGACCTGCAAGCTGCGGTGTATTTGTCAACCGCTGCGGAACATTTGAACAAGCCCAAGGAGGTGTTGTCGAAAGCTTTTGGGCCCGAGCTGAGTCAACTGGCGCTGGAGGCGCATCAGCTCATGCTGCTGCAACGGCAGACGGTTCAGGCGGCTTTGAGCCATTCTGGTGCCCAATCGACCCCCTCTCAGACCGAGAACATTCGCCGCATGCTGCTGGCATTTTCCCGTGATGTGCGCGTGGTGTTGCTGCGCCTGGCCTCTCGCTTGCAATCCTTGCGCTTCATGGCGCAGTCTCGCCAGCCCGTGCCCGCCTACTTGGCGCAAGAAACTTTGACGGTTTTCGCGCCTTTGGCCAACCGCTTGGGCATTTGGCAAATCAAATGGGAAATGGAAGACCTCGCTTTTCGCGCCCTGGAGCCAGAACGCTACCAGGCCATCGCCCGTTTGCTGGATGACCGGCGGGCCGACCGCGAGGCCTTGATCGATCGCCTCACCCGCGATTTGTCGCATCGGCTGCAAGGCTTGGGTGTCACGGCCACGGTCTATGGCCGACCCAAACACATCTACAGCATTCACAAAAAAATGCTGGGCAAAGCTTTGGATTTTCATCAGTTGATGGACTTGCTGGCCTTGCGTGTCATCGTGCCCGAGGTGGCGCAATGCTATGCCGTGCTCTCCGAGGTGCACAGCCTGTGGCAGCCCATCACGGATGAGTTTGACGACTACATCGCCCGCCCCAAGCCCAATGGCTACCAGTCGTTGCACACGGTGGTGCGCAACGACGAGGGACGAGCGATCGAAGTGCAAATTCGAACCCAGGCCATGCACGACCATGCCGAGAGCGGCGTGGCGGCGCACTGGGCCTACAAGGAATCGGGGGCCAAAGGCTATGCCGGCGTGAGTGCCAGCGGGGCCTACGACCAGCGCATCGCCCTCATGCGTCAGCTGCTGGCTTGGGAAAAGGACTTGCACGCCTCGGCACCGCGAACTGAGGTGATGTCTGCGGACGATGACCGCATTTACGTGATGACGCCGCAGGCTCGCATTGTGGATTTGCCCAAGGGGGCCACGGCCATTGACTTTGCCTATCACTTGCACACCGATTTGGGGCATCGTTGTCGCGGCGCGCGCGTCGATGGGGTGATGCAGCCGTTGGTGACGCCGCTCCAAAGCGGTCAGACGGTCGAGGTCATTGCCGCCAAAGAGGGGGGCCCTTCACGCGATTGGCTGCACCCCGATGCCGGCTTTCTCAATACCCCTCGCGCAAGAACCAAGGTCAGGGCCTGGTTCAATGCCTTGGCCATGCAGGCCAACATCGAAAAAGGGCGCGAGGCCATTGAAAAGTTGTTGCAACGCGAGGGCAAAACCGCCATCAAGCTGGAGGTGCTGGCGATCGAACTGGGCTTTGATGCCTTCGACGCCTTGTGCGAATCGGTAGGTAAGGACGAGTTTTCCATTCGTCAAATCGAAAACCACCTGCGCCCCTCAGAGCCCATGCCTGAGCCCGATGAGGTGGTGTTGCGCAAAATGTCCAAGTCCACCGCCAATCTCGCCAAAGGCGGGGTGTTGGTGGTGGGGGTCGATGCGTTGATGACGCAGTTGGGCAAGTGTTGTCGGCCTGCGCCACCTGACCCGATTTTGGGCTTTGTGAGTCGGGGCAAGGGGGTGACGATTCACCGCACCCACTGCACCAACGCCCGCCACATGCAAGCAACGCATCCCGAGCGCATCATCGAAGTCAGCTGGGGCGGGCAAGAGGCTGAGGTGGCCGTTTATCCCGTGCATGTGGAGGTGTTGGCCACCGATCGGCAAGGCTTGTTGCGCGATGTGTCTGAAGTCTTTGCCCGCGAAAAGCTCAATGTCATTGGGGTTCAAACGGCCAGCTTCAAGGAATTCGCCCGGATGGGCTTCACCGTGGAAGTGCACAGCACGGCCGAGTTGTCCATTGCCCTCAGGGGGATTCAGGCCGTATCCGGGGTGAAGCACGTTCGTCGCGCTTGAGGCGAGGGCCGGGCAAAATTCAGGGGTTCGTCCTGCTACAATGCGTCCACTTTAGGCGCGTAGCTCAGCTGGTTAGAGCACCACCTTGACATGGTGGGGGTCGTTGGTTCGAGTCCAATCGCGCCTACCAAAGTAAAAGGAAATCAAGCACTTGTTGGTCACAACGGGTGCTTTTTTTTCGCCCAATGTCTTGCGCTTGTTCTAGGATGGCCGCATGAACATCCCACAGCGTCGCGTGGCCGTTGGGGCCATTCAACTCAACATCCGTGAACTGGGCTCTGGGCCCATGGTGCTGTTGTGCCATGGCTTTCCCGAGTGCTCCCACGCTTGGCACCATCAAATGCAGGCCCTTGCCGATGCAGGCTACCGGGCCGTGGCCCCCGACATGCGAGGCTACGGGGGTTCCGATGCGCCGAAGGCGGTTGAAGACTACACCTTGTTGCATTTGGTGGGTGACATGGTGGGTCTGCTCGATGCCCTGGGAGAGGACCAAGCGGTCGTGGTGGGGCACGACTGGGGTGCCCCGGTGGCTTGGCATTGCGCGTTGTTGCGTCCCGACCGTTTTCGTGCCGTTGCTGCATTGAGCGTGCCGTGGTTCCCCAGGGGGTCGACCCCACCGGTGGCGTCCATGCCCAGCACCGATACCCATGAGTTCTATCAACTGTATTTCCAGCGGCCCGGCTTGGCTGAGCAGGAGTTGGCCGCTGACGTGCGAGGCAATTTGCTCAAGGCCGCTTGGCATTGGTCGGGCGAGGGGCCTGAAGCCTCGCCGGAAGCGCTGACGATGGTGCCCAAGCAGGGCGGTTGGATTCGGGAGCGGCCGCTGCCTGAGGGCTTGCCCACGTGGCTCAGCCAGGCGGAACTCGACATTTACGTTCAAGCTTTTGAGCGATCAGGCTTTACCGGCCCCCTCAATTGGTATCGCAACTTGGATCGCAATTGGGCCCTGATGGCCCCCTGGCACGGCGCGCAAGTGAAACAGCCCGCCTTGTATTTGGTGGGGGAGCGGGACTTGCTGATGGGTTTCCCCATCATGGATTGGCTGTTGCCACGACTCAAAACTTGGGTGCCCAACTTGCGTCACCAAGAGGTCTTGGCCGGTTGTGGGCACTGGATTCAACGCGAACGCCCCACCGAGGTGAATCAACGCTTGTTGACCTTTTTGGCCAGTTTGTGACTTAAACCTCTAGCCATTCGGTGCGCACCTGATCGTTCGCACGGAATTCGTCGGGGGTGCCCTCGAACACCATGTGGCCATGCCCCATGACATAGAGTCGATGGGAAATGTCCATGGCAATCGCCAATTTCTGCTCAACCAACAAAATGGCCAAGCCTTTTTTGGCGATTTCTTCCAGCAACACGGCCACTTGCTCCACCATTTTGGGCGCCAGCCCTTCGGTGGGTTCATCGATCATGATGAAGTCGGGGTCGCCCATCAGGGTGCGGCACATGGTGAGCATTTGTTGTTCGCCACCCGACAACACGCCGCCCGGTGTGTCGGCGCGCCGGCCCAGGTTGGGGAAGAGTTCGAACAAGTCTTTCATCTTCCAGCGGCCTTCTCGGCCTTTTTGCTTCATGCCCAACTCCATGTTTTGACGCACGGTGAGGGTGGGGAAGATGTCGCGGTTTTCGGGCACATAGCCCACGCCCAAGCGAGCGATTTCATGGGTTTTGCGCCCCAGGATTTCTTGCCCTTTGAAGTGGATTGAGCCGTGGCAGTGCACATCACCCATGATGGCTTTGCAGGTCGTGGAGCGTCCCACGCCGTTGCGGCCCAGCAAACTTACGATTTCGCCATCTTCGACCTGAAAGTTGACACCCTGAAGGATGTGGCTCTTGCCGTAATAGGCGTGCAAATCAGCGACTTGCAACATGATCGGCCTCCTCGCCCAAATAGGCAGTTCGAACAGCGGGGTTGCCCCGAATGTCTTCGGGTTTTCCGGTGGCTATCACTTGCCCATACACCAACACCGAGATGCGATCGGCCAAGCCAAACACCACCCCCATGTCGTGCTCCACCATCACCAGCGTCTTGCCTTGGGTGACTTTTTCAATCAGGGCAATGGCTTGTTCGGTTTCAAAGCGACTCATGCCAGCGGTGGGTTCGTCGAGCATGATCACCGTGGAATGGGTGGCAGAGGTGATGCCAATTTCCAAGGCCCGCTGTTCGGCGTAGGTGAGCACAGCTGCGGGCACTTGGGCTTTTTTGCCGAGGTTGATGTCCTCCAAAATTTGATGGGTCTCATCGTTCAGGTGGGGGATGCGATCCACGTTTTGCCAAAACGAATACTGGTAGCCCCGTGACCACAACAGGGCACAACGCACGTTTTCGAAGACCGAGAGTCGAGGAAAGATGTTGGTGACCTGAAAGCTGCGTGACAAACCTTTGCGATTGATTTCTTGGGGCATCAGGTGAGTGATGGATTCCCCATGCATTTCAATCTCGCCCGAACTGACGCCCAAACGGCCGGTGATGAGGTTGAACAAGGTGGATTTACCCGCGCCGTTGGGGCCAATGATGGCGTGGCGTTCACCCGCCTCGATGCGCAGGTCGACGCCACGGATGATTTCGGTGGAGCCGAAGCTTTTGTAAACCTGTTTGAGTTCGATGGCGGCGCTCATGAGGACTCCATGGCTCGGTAGGCCTTTTGCAATTCGTTTTCGTAGGCATCCTTCATCGCGTTCCATTGGGATTTGGCAACGGTCGCCCCAGCCACGATGATGGCCAGCCAAGACAGCCAGGGCACCAAAGAATGGGCATCCAGGTCCAGGCCCCACAGGCTGAACTCGGCCTCACCCACCGAGAGCGCGTGGGTGGTCTCTAACAGGCCCACCACCCCCAGCATGGCCAAGAGGGCGGGTGCGATGCACATGGCATAGGGTTTGAGCAATTGCCCCAAACCATGGTTTTGAGCAATGGGCCGGTGCATCATGACGATGCCGCTCAGCCCTGCGGGCGCATACATGACCGTGGCAACAAAAATAATGCCCACATAGAGTGCCCAAATTTCGGTGTAGTTGGACAGCAGGGTTTGCAGCAGGGTGAAAACCGCAGCCCCCACGATGGGGCCGGCAAAGAAACCCACGCCGCCAATATAGGCCTGCAGCAACACCACGCCCGAAGTGAGGCCGTTCACCGTTTCTTCAGTGACGATCTCGTAATTGATGGCGAACAGTGAGCCTGCGATGCCGGCAAAAAAGCCAGAAGCCATGAAGCACAAAAAGCGAATCATTCGAGGTGAATAACCCACAAATTGCACCCGCTCGGGGTTGTCTCGCACCGCGTTCGACATGCGGCCCAGCGGGGTGCGCGAAAACTTATACATGAGGTAAACAGACAGCAACATCCAGAAGGTGATGAGCCAGTAAACCGAGCGATCTTGTGCAAACGACAAGCCCAAGAAAGACCCGAAACCAGTGCGGTCGGTGGTGACACCTTCTTCACCGCCAGAGAAACTGGAAAAAATCAGCATGGAAGAGGCCACCAGTTCGCCCACACCCAAAGAGATCATGGCAAACACGGTGCCAGCTCGGCTGGAGGAAAAGCTGCCAATGATGGCGCCCAAAACCATGCCCGCCAACCCGCCGATGATGGGGACCAAGGGCAATGGAATGGGCCAACCGTTGGCTGCGACCGCGTTCATGAAATGGATGCAGAAGTAGCCGCCCAGACCAAAGTAGACCGCATGGCCAAAGGACAGCATGCCCCCCTGACCCAGCAACATGTTGTAGGCCAGGGTGAAGACCACCATGATGAACATTTGGTTGAGCACCGCGATGCCCAATTTGGACGACAGAAAGTGCGGCACCATGATCAGCAAAACGCCAATGATCAAGGTGAGGGTGAATGGCCGTTGCCACCAACGAGGGGTTGAGATGATCGGGTTCATGGTTCAGACGTCTCGGGTTCCGTAGAGGCCTCGGGGGCGGAATATGAGCATGAGCACCAGCAACAAATAAGGCAGCAAAGGCCCCAGTTGTGCCACGCTCACGCGGTAGAGGTCTTTGATGATCCCTTCATCGCCAGGTGAAAGTCCCAGCGCATTGAACAGGGTGGAAAACTGAAAGTTGATGGCCACCGCAAAGGTTTGCAGCATGCCAATCAGCAAGGACGCAATGAACGCGCCTTTGAGTGAGCCCAGCCCACCAATGACGATGACCACAAACACAATGCTGCCCAGCACCACGGCCATGCCGGGGAAGGTGCCCAACACGGGCCCAGCAATGACCCCCGCTAAACCGGCCAGGGCCGACCCCACGCCAAACACCAGCATGAAGATCAAGGGCACGTTGTGGCCCAACATGGCCACTTGGTTGGGGTGGGTGATGGCGGCCTGAATGATCAGCCCCACCCGAGAGCGGGTGAGCACCATCAGCAGGCCAATGAAGATGAGAACGGAGACCAGCAACATGAAGCCCTTGTAGGCGGGGAATTCCACGCCAAAAAAGGAAAACAGCGGAAACATGAGGCTTTCAGGCTCTCGGTATTCGACGTTGGACTTGCCCCAAATCAGCTGGACCACTTCTTCAATCAAATAAGCCACGCCAAACGTGAAGATCAACTCGGCCACGTGTCCATGTTTGTGAACATGACGCAAGCCGTAGCGTTCCATGAGCGCACCCACGACGCCCACCAACAAGGGCGCCATCCACAGGGCGTTCCAAAAGCCAATCTTGGCGCTGATGCCATAAGCAAAGTAGGCCCCCAGCATGTAGAGGCTGGCGTGCGCGAAATTCAGCACACCCATCATGGAGAAGATCAAGGTCAGGCCGCTGGACAACATGAACAGCAACAAACCGTAGACCAAGCCGTTGAGCAGGGAAGAAAGAATCAGCTGAGACACTGGGGTCACCTGTCAGTGCGAGTCCCACCCACCCCAGCGAGCTGGGGTGAGCAGAGACGGGGTTGTGAAAGTGCCGATCAGCTGGGGCGCTTCATCTTGCAGCTGGTGGACTGGGTGGTGCGTTCCACCGGAACGGTGGTCTCAGTCACCAAACCAAAGCCCGAGTTGTCGAAGTCGAACTCGACGTTTTTGTCGGAATGGACTTCAATGCGCAAAGGCATTTGCAACTGGTGGTCGCTACCCCGCATGGTCATCTTATCGCCCCAAGGCGTGGTGTATTCCATGTTTTCCAGGGCCATGGCCACCTTGACGGGATCGGTGGTGCCAGCCTTTTTGATGGCATTAGCCAGCATGAACATGCCCGTGGAGATGCGGGATTGATCCACGTTGCCTTTGGGGTTTTTCGCCTTGAAGCGCTTGAACATTTGGCGCCATTCTTCGGTCTTGGGCGGGTTGATGGTGCCCTCGGTCACCAGGCGAACCTTGCCAACGCCGGACTTGCCGATGGCTGCGGTGATGCCACTGCCACCCGCGTAGTAGGTGAAGAACGGCGTGCTGATGCCAGCGTCGTCTGCCGCTTTGATCAGACCCAACATGTCGGCGCCCCAGTTGCCGGTGATGATGGCGTCAGCCCCGGCAGCTTTGATTTTGGTGATGTAAGGCGAAAAGTCTTTGACCTTGCCAATGGGGTGCAACTCGTTGCCCACGATTTTGATGTCGGGTCGTTTCTCGCCCAAGTATTTCACTGCGGCCTCTGCCACCGCTTTGCCAAACGAGTAGTCTTGGCCAATGATGTAGACCTTCTTGATGCCCTTGTTGGCGGCGATCACATCGGTGAGGGCCGCCATTTTCATGTCGGCATGGGCATCAAAACGGAAGTGCCAGAAGTTGCACTTCTCTTCGGTGAGCGCGGGATCGACGGCCGAGTAGTTGAGAAAGAGCACGCGCTGATTGGGTTCGCGTTCGTTGTGCTTGGCAATGGCATCGGTCAGTGCGTGAGCGACACCGGAGGAGTTGCCTTGGAACACAAACTGAATGCCGTCACCAATGACGTTTTTCAGTTGGATCAGGCTTTCCTTGGGGGAAACCTTGTTGTCAAAGCCAATGACCTCGACCTTTTTGCCCAACACGCCGCCGGCTTTGTTGATTTCGTCGGCGTAAAACTGAAATTGAGCCAATCCGTTTGCACCGGTAGCGGCAAACGGGCCCGACAGCGGGTCGATGAACGCAATCTTGATGGTGCCGGAATTGGCATGCGCCAAAGTGGTTGCACCCAAAGCCAGGGCAGCCGAAGCAATCAGTGTCAGTCGTCGAGAAATCATGAGGTCTCCTCAGTTGGTTTTTGTGTATGCCTAACTTAGCTTGTCATTGGCCAGCGGAAATTGGTGTTTTTACGAATGGGTGTTCTTTTTTCTTCGTTCCGGTCATGAGGGAGACACCCCGCGGTGGATTCAGGGGAGAATTCAGGTTCTGAATGGACCCGAGATGACTGCCACCCCTGAAAAACCCATGAGTCAGCCCCCCAAAGTCGGTTTTGTGAGCCTGGGATGCCCCAAGGCGTTGACCGATTCCGAACTGATCCTCACCCGACTGAGCGCTGAGGGCTACCAAACATCAAAAACGTTTCAAGATGCCGATTTGGTGATCGTGAACACCTGCGGCTTCATTGACAGCGCTGTGCAGGAAAGTCTGGACACCATTGCGGAGGCTTTGGATCAAAACGGCAAGGTCATCGTGACAGGTTGCTTGGGTGCTCGGCGCTCGGAATCGGGGCAGGGTTTGGTGAACGAACTCCACCCCAAGGTGTTGGCGGTGACCGGCCCGCATGCCACCGATGAGGTCATGCAAGCGGTGCACACCCATTTGCCCAAACCCCATGAGCCTTTTGTCGACCTGATTCCCGCAACCGTAGGCGTCAAGCTCACACCTCGGCACTATGCCTACCTGAAGGTCAGCGAAGGCTGTAATCACCGATGCACCTTTTGCATCATCCCGTCCTTGCGTGGCGACTTGGTCTCGCGCCCGGTGGGCGATGTGCTCTCGGAGGCGCAGGCGCTGATGGAGCAGGGCGTCAAGGAGGTGTTGGTGGTGAGCCAAGACACCTCCGCTTATGGGGTCGATGCGCAATACCGCATGGGTTTCTGGGATGGGCGGCCCGTGAAGACGCAAGCCTTGGCGTTGATGGAGTCCTTGGCGCAGTTGGCCGATCGCTACAGGGCTTGGGTGCGCTTGCACTATGTCTACCCCTATCCCTCGGTGGACCATTGGATGCCCTTGATGGCCTCGGGGCGTATCCTGCCTTACTTGGATGTGCCGTTTCAGCACAGCCATCCCGATGTGCTCAAACGCATGAAACGGCCAGCCAGCGGCGAGAAAAACCTCGAGCGCATTCAGCGCTGGCGCGAGGCCTGCCCCGATTTGGTCATTCGCAGCACCTTCATCGCTGGGTTCCCCGGAGAAACCGAAGCGGAGTTTCAACACCTGCTGGATTTCCTGGAGGAAGCCCAAATCGACCGGGTGGGGTGTTTTGCCTACAGCCCGGTTCAAGGGGCTACGGCTAACGAATTGCCGGGCGCTTTGCCCGATGCCGAGCGCGAAGCCAGGCGCAGTGCGGTCATGGCGGTGGCTGAGCGCGTGTCCATGAACAAACTCAAGCAACGGGTGGGCGACACCATTCAGGTTTTGGTGGACCAAGCCCAAGCCGGCGGTCGCCAAGGTGGGGTGGGGCGCAGCTATGCCGAAGCCCCGGAAATTGACGGTGTGGTGCATTTGCTGCCCCCCGAGCGGGTCAGCGTGCGCATTCAAACGGGGGCTTTTTGTCAGGCTCGCGTGGTGGGCACGCAAGGTCATGATTTGGTGGCTGTGCCTGTTTGACATGAGAACGCCAAAGGGCTCTGCTATGCTCAAATTTCAACAAGAGGCCAAGCCATTTCCAGCGAGCAGTACCCTTAGGGACGGACTCATTTTGGAATACAACATGAAAAAAGCCTCTGAATGATGAGTTCAGAGGCCATTTCAGTGTTTGGTGCCCAAGAGAGGACTCGAACCTCCACGCCTCTCGGCGCTAGTACCTGAAACTAGTGCGTCTACCAATTCCGCCACCTGGGCATTTCAGTTCGGAGAATTCTATCAACAAATCAGATCGTTCCAGCGGCACCTTGCTGGAAGAATTCACGGGTCGGGTCTCGGGACACCGAGACGGGCATGGTTTCATTCAGCGCGAAGACGCCATGGCTGATGTCTACCTTCCGATCAACGAGATGCGTGCCGTTTTGCATGGTGACCAGGTTCGGGCTCGGATTCAACGCTTTGACAAAAAAGGTCGTCCTGAAGCCAAGGTGATTGAGATTTTGAAGCGGCCCGAACAGCCGATCATTGGTCGCTTGTTGCAAGAAAGCGGTGTTTACTTGGTTGCCCCCGAGGATCGTCGATTTGGACAAGACATCCTCATTCCCAAGGGGGGACTGGGCGGGGCCGAGCTGGGGCAGGTGGTGGTCGTCAAGTTGACGGAAGTGCCCAGCCTCTACGCCCAGCCCGCTGGGAAAATTGTGGAGGTGTTGGGTGGTCTGGACGACCCGGGCATGGAAATCGAAATTGCGGTGCGCAAATACGGCGTGCCGCATCGTTTTTCCGATGCTTGTCTGGCTCAGGCCCAGGCTTTGCCCGATGAACTGCGTGACGCCGACTTGCAACACCGTGTGGATTTGCGCGATGTGCCGTTGGTCACCATCGATGGAGAAGATGCGCGCGACTTCGATGACGCAGTTTTTGCAACGCCCACCACCCACAAACGCAAGAAGGCCTGGCGGCTGTTGGTGGCCATTGCGGATGTCAGTCACTACGTGCAAACGGGTGAGCCACTGGATGTGGATGCCTATGACCGGGCCACCAGCGTGTATTTCCCCCGTCGCGTCATTCCCATGCTGCCGGAAAAGCTCTCCAACGGGCTTTGCTCCCTCAAGCCTGAGGTGGATCGCTTGTGCATGGTCTGTGACATGGTGATCGACCTCAACGGCGAAGTGCTGGCTTATCAGTTTTATCCCGCCGTGATGCACAGCCATGCCCGTTTCACCTACACCGAGGTGGCGACGATCCTGGCCAATACCCACGGCCCCGAGGCCCAGAAAAGGGTCGACTTGGTCGAACACCTGCTGAGTTTGCAGGGGGTGTATCGCAGCCTCATTCAAGCGCGAAAACGCCGAGGTGCGGTTGATTTCGACACCACCGAAACGCAAATTGTGTGTGACGAGCAGGGCCGGATTCAACAAATCATGCCGCGTGTGCGCAATGACGCCCACAAACTCATCGAAGAGGCCATGCTCGTGGCCAATGTCTGCAGCGCTGAGTTCATCCAGACGCACAAACATTTGGCTTTGTTTCGCGTTCACGAAGGCCCCACCCCTGAGAAACGGGAAATTCTGAAAAATTTCCTCCGTGCCACTGGCGTGGGCATGTCCCTGAGCGAGGAGCCCAAACCCGCTGAATTTCAGGCCATTGCCGAAGCTACGCGAGAAAGGCCTGATGCCAAGCAAATTCACACGATGCTGTTGCGCTCCATGCAACAAGCCATTTACTCACCCCACAACAGTGGGCACTTTGGTTTGGCTTACGAGGCCTACACCCATTTCACCAGCCCCATTCGTCGATACCCTGACTTGTTGGTGCACCGGGTGATCAAGGGCATCTTGCTCAACAAAGCCTATGTCCTGCCGGATTTGCCCACGCCACAAGAGCCCCTGGGACGTAAACGCATGCCGGCTGTCCCCATGGCGCCCAAGGCCACGCTCAACAAAGCCCAATTGAAGCGTTTGGTGAATTGGGAGGCCGCTGGCTTGCATTGCAGCGTCAATGAACGCCGAGCCGATGAAGCCAGCAAAGATGTGGAAGCCTGGCTCAAGTGCGTTTACATGCGCGAGCATTTGGGCGAAGAGTTTTGGGGGACCGTCACGGGGCTGGGTTCCATGGGTCTGTTCATCACCCTGGACCATCTTTTTGTGGAAGGCCTGGTTCACATCACCGAGTTGGGCGACGAATATTTCCGCTTCGATGACGCGCGCCAAGAATTGCGGGGTGAGCGCACGGGCATTCGCTACGCCATGGGTTCTGCGGTAAACATTCAGGTCAGTCGTGTCGACCTGGACGCCAGAAAAATTGACTTTCGCATGGTGCGTGATCCGTCCACAGCAGGTGCGGCAGTCGCTAAAGGCAAAACAGCCTCCAAGCGTTCAACTCAGGGCAAGGGGCGTTCGATTGCGGATCGACCTGCCATCGAAGGGCGGTCGGGCTCTGGCCGACGTGACGCCAAAGTGTCTGGCAGTGCCCGCGCGGGTGGTAAAAAAGCGGCTGGAAAAACCAAGCGGCGTCGGTAACGCCTGCTCAATCAAAGGACAAACATGACGACAAACAAAGTGGCCATCGTGACGGGCGCAGGAACTGGGGTGGGTCAAGCCGCTGCGCTGGCTTTGCTCAATGATGGCTGGCAGGTGGCGTTGGCGGGCCGACGTGCAGAAGCCCTGAATGCAACCGTCCAAGCCGCAGGTGCGGCGGGTTCACGGGCTTGGGTCGTGCCCACCGATGTGGCTACGCCCGATTCGGTCAAGGCCTTGTTCGATGGCGTGGTGTCGAAATGGGGGCGTGTCGATTTGCTCTTCAACAACGCGGGTGTGAACGCGCCGGGCGTTCCCTTGGAGGAGTTGACGGTGGAGCAGTGGCGCAATGTCGTGGACATCAACCTGAACGGCATGTTTTATTGCATCCAGCAAGCCTTTCGTGTGATGAAGGATCAAAGCCCCCAAGGCGGACGCATCATCAACAATGGATCCATTTCTGCCCATGCCCCTCGCCCGAACAGCATTGCCTACACCTCGACCAAGCATGCGGTCACTGGGCTGACCAAATCGGCGTCGTTGGATGGCCGCAAATACAACATTTGTGCCGGCCAAATCGACATTGGTAATGCGGGCACGCCCATGGCCAACCGCATGGCCCAAGGGGTGCCCCAGGCGAACGGACAAATTGCCCCCGAGCCCCTGATGGATGTGAAATTGGTGGGTGACTCGGTGCTTTACATGGCCAACATGCCTTTGGAAGCGAATGTGCTGTTCCACACGGTCATGGCCACCAAGATGCCGTTTGTGGGCCGAGGTTAATGGCTCAACGTGTCAGGCTGCCTGCCTCGCCCCGGGCTTGTTGATCGGCGGTGAGGACGGTCCCAGTGTCTGCAGTTTCAGCCATTTGGCCCATCGCAAAGACAGCTTCCTGAGCGGCTTCATCGCTGCTCAGGCCTTGCGCCAGGAGTGCCCCCACGTAGCCCGCCAGCACATCGCCGCTGCCAGCGGTCGCCAGTCGGGCATTGCCCGTGGGGTTCACGCTCAATGACCCAGATGGGTTTGACAGCACCGTGCCAGATCCTTTGAGCACCACCGTGCAGCCAAAGCGCAGGGCCAATTGGGCCGCCGCCTGAGGTCGGTCGCGCTGGATGACCTCGGTCGAGACGCCCAGCAAACGAGCAGCCTCCAATGGGTGAGGGGTCATCACCGTCTGCATGGGATGGGACTGCCGCTTTTGGACCACCTCGACCAATGCCGGGTCCTGAGCCAAGGCATTCAAGGCATCGGCGTCCAGCACCAATTGGGGAGCGTTGGCCCACACCGACGACCAGATGCGGGCGTCCACTTGTCCTGCGCCACAGCCAACGACGGCCACTTCATGTGCCCCCCAGGTGTCGGGCGGTTGTTGGCGAGTCTGGATGGCCGCACACGCCCAAGGCATGTCGTCAGGCGTGTGGCCAGTGGGGTCATGCCAAAGGACCAAGCCAGCCCCGTGCGTCAAAGCTGATCGGGCAGCCAAGGCGGCAGCGCCTCGCATGCCCGCCCCACCACCCAACACCCAGACCCGGCCAAAGGCCCCTTTGTGGCTGTGGTGCGGGCGTTGTCGCGGTGCGGGTTCACCCAGTAGGGTGGCATCCGGTTGAGGAGCAAGGTTTGATGAGTCCAGGGCGCTCAACCAAACGCGGCCTGCAAAGTCTCGCCCCTGATGGGTCCACAAACCCAAACTCAGACCCAACAAGGCCAAGGTGGCCCGTGGGCCTGCAGCAGGGCGCACTGGTGGCCCCAGCCAGGTTCCCGTGCTGGGGCAAAGCCCGGAGGGAAGGTCCAGATGCAAGATGGGGGTCGGCGAGCCGTGCATGACCCTCAACAGGTCGAAAGCTGGGTGCTCAGGGGTGAGGGGACGGTTCAAGCCCAGCCCGAACAGTGCGTCGATGCCCAACTCCCAATGCGATGGCGCCTCACTGCCCATCTCCACTTGAGTCAGATCCAGACCCGCCGGTGCGGGGCCCAAGGCGGTCACTGTCACCTGCCGGCCCCATTTCGCCAGATGATGAGCGGCATACCACCCATCTTGGCCGTTGTGTCCCGTTCCGCAAGCCACCCAAATCCGCTGCGCATGCGGATGCAAAGCCAATGCCAGTTGTGCTGAGCGCCACCCTGCGTGGGCCATGAGGTTTGCGTGTCCAGGGTCATGGGCGGCGCGAGCAGTCCACGCCAGCAATGCCTCGCGCCCCCAAAGCGGCAGGGGTTGGGTGTGGCGAACCAGATGGGGAAGGGTCAGCATGCTAGAATTCCTTGGCTTTGCCTAGTGAGCGAATCATGATGGCGAAGTCATTCCAAACCAGTTCACTGAAGGTGCTGGCTCTTGAATGACCTTCCCTCTGCCGAGGGTGGCGTCTGGAGCCGGTGATGGAACTGGTCATTTGAAACAACCTTTGGAGCACTCATTATGAGCACCACCATGCGCGAAATGCTGGAAGCTGGCGTCCACTTCGGCCACCAAACCCGCTTCTGGAACCCCAAGATGGCCCCCTTTATCTTTGGCCATCGCAACAAAATCCACATCATCAACTTGGAAAAGACGCTTCCCCTCTACGAAGAGGCTGTGAAGTTCGCTCGTCAATTGGCCGCCAATCGTGGCACGATTTTGATGGTCGGCACCAAGCGTCAAGCCCGTGACATCGTGGCCGCAGAAGCTGCCCGTGCAGGCGTGCCCTTTGTTGACCAGCGCTGGTTGGGTGGCATGCTCACCAACTTCAAAACGGTGAAAACCTCCATCAAACGCTTGAAAGACATGAAGGCTCAGCTCGAAGCTGGCCTCGACAGCTTGTCCAAAAAAGAGCAACTGGTGTTCAACCGTGAACTCGAAAAGCTCGAAAAAGACATCGGCGGCATTCAGGACATGAACAGCCTGCCCGACGCCATTTTTGTGATTGACGTGGGTTTCCACAAAATTGCAGTCGCTGAAGCCAAAAAATTGGGCATCCCCCTGATTGGCGTGGTTGACACCAATCACTCCCCCGATGGCATTGACTATGTGATCCCGGGTAACGATGATTCGTCCAAGGCGGTCACGCTTTACGCCCGCGGCATTGCAGATGCGATTCTGGAAGGTCGTGCCAATGCGGTGCAAGAAGTGGTCAAGGCTGTGCAAGACGACCAAAGCGACGAATTCGTCGAAGTGCAAGACGGGGCCGATGCCTGATTGCGCTTCCCCTGGCTTGATGGGGGCCAAGTGCCCCCATTTTTAAATCTTTTGAATGAATTGACCGAGGAGTAGAGACTGATGGCCGCGATTACCGCAAGCATGGTCGCAGAACTGCGAGCAAAAACCGACGCACCCATGATGGAGTGCAAGAAAGCCCTGACCGAAGCCGATGGCGACATGGCCAAAGCCGAAGAGTTGTTGCGTGTCAAGCTCGGCAGCAAAGCCGGCAAAGCCGCTGCCCGCGTCACTGCCGAAGGCGTGATTGCGGTGCACATCGAAGGTTCACGTGGCGCGATGATTGAAGTCAACTGTGAAACCGACTTCGTGACCAAAAACGACAGCTTTTTGGCCATGGCCAATGCCGCAGCCAAGCTGCTGGCCCAAAATGCCTGCGACTCCCTCGACGCCTTGGGTCAGTTGAGCTACGAGCAAGACGGCTTTGGCCCCACGCTGGAAGACGTTCGCAAGGGTCTGATTGGCAAAATCGGTGAAAACATGTCTTTCCGCCGTTACCAACTGTTCAACAACCCCACGGGCGTGACCAGCTACTTGCATGGCACCCGCATCGGTGTGGTGGTTGAGTTCGACGGCAAAGAAGTCGCAGCACGCGACGTGGCCATGCACATTGCCGCCATGAAGCCTGTGGCACTGACCAGCAACGATGTGCCTGCTGAATTCATCGAGCGTGAGCGATCGGTGGCCACCGCCAAAGCCGCTGAGTCTGGCAAGCCGGCTGACATCGCCGCCAAGATGATCGATGGCGCCGTCCAAAAATACCTCAAAGAGGTGTCGCTCTTCAATCAACCCTTCGTGAAAAACGACAAGCAGACCGTTGAGCAAATGCTCAAAGCCGAAGGCACGACGGTGAAAAGCTTCACCCTGTATGTCGTGGGCGAGGGCATTGAAAAGAAAACAGACGACTTCGCTGCCGAGGTGGCTGCGCAAGTCGCCGCAGCCAAGCAAACGGCTTGATTCATCGGGGACTTCGGTCCCCATTTTTTTGATCTTTTCGAGTCAGGATGACCTTCTCCATGAATGCCCTACATCACCGTCGCGTATTGCTCAAGCTCTCAGGCGAAGCCCTCATGGGTGACGATGCTTTCGGTATTAATCGCGACACCATTGTGCGCATCGTTGGTGAAATCGCAGAGGTGGTGCAAATGGGGGTTCAGGTTGCAGTCGTGATTGGCGGCGGCAACATTTTTCGCGGCGTCGCTGGGGGGGCTGTGGGCATGGACCGCGCCACCGCCGACTACATGGGCATGTTGGCCACGGTCATGAACTCATTGGCCCTGGCAGACACCATGGAGAAAGCCGATCTCACCCCTCGGGTCATGTCTGCCATTGGCATCGAACAGGTTGTTGAGCCCTATGTGCGCCCCAAAGCCCTGCAGTATTTGGAAGAGGGCAAGGTGGTCATCTTCGCCGCGGGCACCGGCAATCCTTTTTTCACCACGGACACCGCTGCCGCTTTGCGTGGCGCAGAAATTGGTGCCGAATGCGTGCTCAAAGCCACCAAGGTCGATGGCGTGTATTCCGCAGACCCGCGCAAAGACCCCCAAGCCACTCGATACGTTACGATCAACTTTGACGAAGCCATTGGCAAGAACTTGGGCATCATGGACGCCACAGCCTTTGCCCTTTGTCGTGATCAGAAATTGCCCATTAAGGTGTTCTCCATTTTCAAGAACGGCGCCTTGAAGCGCGTCATTCAAGGCGAAGACGAAGGCACCTTGGTGCACGTTTAATGGAGACCGGGTCAGGAGTTAACACATGAGCATTGCCGACATCAAAAAAACCACCGAAACCAAAATGACCCAGTCATTGGCGACTTTGACTCAGCACCTCACCAAAATCAGGACGGGGCGTGCGAACCCTGCTTTGCTCGATCACATCATGGTCGATTACTACGGCAATCCCACCCCCTTGAATCAAGTGGCCAACGTCTCTTCCTTGGATGCCCGAACCTTGAGCGTTCAGCCGTGGGAAAAAGGCATGGCTGCCGTGGTTGAAAAAGCCATTCGTGAAAGTGATCTGGGCTTGAATCCCGCCTCCATGGGGGAACTCATTCGCGTGCCCATGCCCGCCATGACCGAAGAGCGACGCAAAGAACTCACCAAGGTCGTTCGCGCTGAGGGTGAAAACGCCAAAGTGGCTGTGCGCAATTTGCGCCGCGATGCCAATGAATCGATCAAAAAGTTGGTGAAAGACAAGCAAGCCTCTGAAGACGAACAAAAGCGCGCTGAAGGGGACATTCAAAAGATCACCGATAAATTCATCACCGAAGTGGACAAGATGGTTGCTGCCAAAGAGCAGGACCTCATGGCCGTCTGATCGGGCCGCATGCTCAAGCAACGCGTCATCACTGCGATTTTGCTGGTGGCGTTTTTATTGCCCGCACTGTTTCACCATGACCCCATGTGGTTGGCGCTGATGGCTGCCCTCATGGTGGCATGCGGCACTTGGGAATGGTGGCGGCTCAATGGCGCCTCTGAAGTTTCAGCCCGGTGGGCTGGGTTCATCTCGGCATTGATGATTGCTGCGTGGGTGTGGTCTCCTTTGCAACTCCAAGATGCCTTGATGCTGTTGCCTGTCTTGATGTTGAGCTGGGGCCTGTGTTGGGCCCTCATGTTGTGGCGAGGTGGTCCTGCTTGGTCTCAAGCACCATCGATGTTGCGACGTGGCTGGGGCATTTGGGCCTTGTGGATGACTTGGGCGGCGTTGTATCAATTCAAACTCATCGGCGTGAATTTTTTGCTGTCCACCTTGTGCTTGGTTTGGGCCGCCGACATCGGGGCTTATTTCGCCGGGCGGCGTTGGGGTAAAAGAAAACTGGCGCCTAGCCTGAGCCCCGGCAAATCCTGGGAAGGTGTTGTAGGTGGTGTTGTTGCGGTCATGGCTTTGGCCTGGACGTGGATGTTGTGGGATCAAATGGGCTGGGTCGATTCGCCCAGCCTCTTCACCCAAACCTGGTATCGATGGGGACCCTTGGCCATGTGGAGTTGGGCCTTGTTGGTGGCCGCCAGTGTCTTGGGCGATTTGTTCGAGTCCATGGTGAAGCGCGTGGCGGGCGTCAAAGACAGCAGCGGCTTGTTGCCGGGTCATGGTGGGGTGCTCGATCGCATCGATGCCTTGCTGCCCACCTTGCCTTTGGTCTTGTGGGTGTTGAGTTGGTGATGAGCGCTTCAACCCTGCAACGCTTGACCATTTTGGGCGCAACGGGCTCCATTGGCCAAAACACCCTGGAGGTGGTGCAGTTGCACCCCGAGCGGTTTGCGGTGCATGCGCTGACGGCGCACACCCAAGTGCAGGCCTTGTTCGATCAGTGTGTGCGCTTCACGCCCACCTTTGCCGTCATGTCGAGCGAGCCGCATGCCCGTGAATTGGCCCAGCGCTTGAGGGAGGCCGGTTCGTCGACCCAGGTGTTGGCAGGGCCGCAGGCCTTGGTGGAAGTCAGTGAAGATCCCTGCGTTGATGCAGTCATGGCTGCCATCGTCGGTGCGGCTGGTTTGCCGGCGTGTTTGGCTGCGGCGCGAGCGGGCAAGCGCTTGCTGCTGGCCAATAAAGAGGCCTTGGTGGTGGGGGGCGCGGTTTTCATGCAGGCCGTTCAGGCTGGTGGGGCCACCTTGTTGCCCATCGACAGCGAGCATTCCGCCATTTTTCAGTGCCTGCCCGAACGCCGTGAAACTTGGCCCGATGCCGTGGAGCGATTGATTCTCACGGCTTCTGGCGGGCCCTTCCGAACCTGGCAGCCTGATGCCTTGGCACAGGTGACCCCCGAGCAGGCGTGCGCGCACCCCAATTGGGTGATGGGCCGGAAAATTTCCGTCGACTCAGCCACCATGATGAACAAGGCCTTGGAAGTGATTGAGGCCCATTTTTTGTTTGGCTTTGCCCCCGAACAGATCGAGGTTTTGATTCACCCTCAAAGCGTGATTCACTCCATGGTGCAACTGCGTGACCAAGCGGTGATGGCCCAATTGGGCACGCCGGATATGCGGATGCCCATTGCCTTGGGCTTGTCTTGGCCAGAGCGCATGGCGTCGGGTGCCACCGCTTTGGACTTTTCGAAACTCAGTGCATTGACCTTTGAAACCCGCGATGACCATCAGCATCGTCAACGTTTTCCGGGCTTGCAGTTGGCCTGGGATGCGCTCGCTGGGCCCATTGGCACCACCGCGGTGCTCAATGCAGCCAATGAGGTGGCGGTTGCCGCATTTTTAGAAGGTCAACTGCGTTTTGATCGCATCGCCGCGCTCAATGCGGGTGCCATGGACGCGATCGTGCCCACCGGTGTGAATGGCTTGGCTGATTTACTCGCCTGGGATGCAAGCGCTCGACGTTGGGCACGCGAACAGGTGAGGCGCTGGGCATGAGCGAATTGTTCTGGTTTCTGATCACTGCCATGGTGGTCATCACCGTTCATGAGCTGGGGCATTTGTTGGTGGCGCTCTGGTGTCGCATTCCCGTGACTCGTTTTTCGGTGGGGTTTGGCAGCCCGATATGGTCCAAGTCCATTCACTTGAAGTCCCAGCCGTTCCCACTCGAGGTGGCGTTGGCGCCAATCCCACTGGGGGGCTATGTTGCTTTTGTGGCCAAAGATGACACAACGGAATGGGGCAGGGCGGGGCTGGACATGGCCTCACAGCCCATTTTCAAGCGTGCATTGACACTGGCTGCCGGGCCGATGGCCAATTTGCTTTTGGCCTGGGTCATCTGGCTGGCCTTGGGTCTCGCTGGCCAGCCGGTTGTGGCACCCAAGTTGGCTCAACCCACGCCGGGCAGTGTGCTCGACCGAATGGGGGTTCAGGCCGGAGATTGGGTTGAGGCTGCGCGACTGGGGGACGGTGAATGGTCCCCGGTTCGCAGTTTGGGCGACTTGGCCCAGAGCTTGGAGCGGGCTTGGGAAGCGCAGTTGCCACTCGACTTGGATGTGCGTCGTGGTCAGTCTCAGACCCGATTGAATGGCTTGGTTCAAGAGTCATCCTCGCCGATGACCTCGTCCAACGGAAGCGGAATGGAGCGCATGGGTTTCAGGGGCGCTTGGTCGTCTCCGGTCATTCGCCAAGTCTTGCCCGGTGGGGCGGCACAACGCGCGGGCTTGCAAGCCGATGATCTGGTTGTATCCATCAATGGGGCGTCGGTGAGTGACGCCCAAGGCTTGCTTCAAGCCGTTCGAATGGGACTGGGTGGGGGCGTGGGTGCGCCACAGCAATGGATGGTTCAAAGGCAAGGTCGCTTACACGACTTGGTGGTGTCACCCGAGCGGGTCATGCAACAAGGTGAATCCATCGGTCAAATCAAGGCTCGAGTGGGTGGACCGCCTGTGACCCAAACCTTGCAATTGGATTGGACGGAATCGGCTGCTCGTGCCTGGAACCAACTGGTGGCTCACAGTTCAGCTTTTGGCCACGCTTTGACCCAGTTGTTCGATTTTCAAACCACCAGCAATGCCGAGCTCATGGGGCCGTTGGGCTTGGCTCAGCAGGCCAAAGGTTCTGCCGATCAGGGGTGGTCGAGCTGGTGGCTGTTCGTGGCCAGCCTCAGCATCAGTGTGGCTTGGCTGAACTTGCTCCCTTTGCCCGTTTTGGATGGCGGTCAACTGGTTCTCCTGGGTTTGGAGCGGTTGGGGGGCGCCAAAATGGCCCAACAGGTGCGCGAAAAAAGTCATTGGATCGGGGTTTACCTGCTCATTGGTTTGATGGCCTGGGCTATCTACAATGATGTAGTTCGAACCTGGTTCGCCTCTTCTACCCTTTCTCGGTGAGTGTTCTCATGTCCTTGAATGCCTTGATCAAAAAATTCGTGATGACGTCAATGGCGCTTTACGCCGCAACGGTGTTGGCCGTGACGCCCTTCAAGCTTGAAGACATTCGCATTGAGGGCCTGCAACGGGTCGAGCCGGGCACGGTTTTGGCTAACTTGCCGTTCCGGGTGGGTGACAACTACAGCGACGAAAAGGGTGCCTTGGCCATTCGACGTTTGTTCGATCTGGGCTTGTTCAATGACGTCAAGATTGCCGTGGAGGGGACTACCCTTAAATTGGTCGTTCAAGAGCGTCCCACGATCGCGTTGGTTGATTTTTTGGGAACGGTCGAATTCGACAAGGCCGCACTCAGCAAGTCCCTCAAAGACATTGGCCTATCGATTGGTCGTCCCTTCGATAAATCGGTGGCTGAACGCGCCGAACAAGAATTGAAGCGCCAATACATCAACCGCGGTTTTTATGGGGCGCAAGTGGTGTCCACCGTGACCCCCACCGACAAAAATCAAGTGCTTTTGACCTTCAACGTGGTCGAAGGTCAGGTCGCCAAGATCAGCAGCATTCGCATCAATGGCAATCAGGCGTTCAAGCAAGCGGACTTGCTTGATTTGATGACCTTGGCAGCACCCAATTGGTTGTCGTGGTACACCAAAAATGACCGCTATGCTCAGTCCAAGCTCAATGGCGATTTGGAGGCATTGAAGTCGCATTACCTGACGCAAGGCTATTTGGAGTTCAATGTGGACTCCACGCAGGTGACGATTTCTCCAGACAAGCAGGCGATGTCCATCACCATCAACATCACCGAAGGCCCCAAATACACCGTTTCTGAAGTGGCCATGGATGGCAATTTCCTGGGTCAAGAAACCGACTTCCGTCGTGCGGTGCAAGTGAAAGTGGGCCAGCCCTACAACTTGGAAAAAGTCACAGCCACCATCAAGAGCTTTCAGGATTTGTATGGCGACTACGGCTATGCGTTTGCGCGCGTCAACCCGGTGCCCCAACTCGACCGCAAAAAAGGACTCGTGAAGCTGACCTTGCAGGCCATTCCAGGACGTCGTGTCTATGTTCGCCGCATTGTTTTGTCGGGTAACTCCAGAACCCGTGACGAAGTCATTCGCCGTGAATTCCGCCAGATGGAGGCCGCTTGGTTCGACGGCGTCAAAATTCGCCAGTCGCGCGATCGCATCGATCGCTTGGGTTATTTCAAGAGTGTCAGTGTGGATCCCCAAGAGGTGGCGGGTACTGCCGATCAAGTGGATTTGGTCGTGAAGGTTGAGGAAAAGCCCACAGGCGCGTTGCAGTTGGGTGCAGGCATTTCATCCGCTGAAAAGTTGTTCTTGTCATTCTCGATTTCTCAGGACAACTTCTTGGGATCTGGAAACTTCTTGGGCCTGCAGGTCAACACCAGTCGCTACAACCGCGTCTATGCCTTGGACACCACCGACCCTTATTTCACCCAAGATGGCGTTTCACGCACCTACAGCCTCTACCACCGCTTGAGCAAGCCTTACAGCGATCAATTGGGCAGCTATGCCTTGATCACCAACGGCGCAGGTATCAAGTTTGGCGTTCCTGTGGCCGAGTCTGACCGCATTTTTGTTGGCGCATCCGCTGAAACCACCGAGATTCAGGTGGGGGATGCCATGCCCGCGGTCTACAACGACTTCATCACCAGCTTTGGCGCCAAATCCACGTCCTATCCCTTCACGTTGGGCTGGAGTCGCGATCGCCGCAACAGTGCGTTGACGCCCTCGCAAGGTTACTTGGCTCGGGTCAACTCCATGTTGGCGACGACCGGTGACGTGAAATACACCCGGGTGAGTGCCCAATATCAATACTTCAATGAGCTGACTCGCAAATGGACGCTGGGTTTGAACACCGAGTTCGGCTATGGCAAAGGCTTGGACGGCAAGCCCTTCCCGGTGTTCAAGAACTTTTATTCCGGTGGTTTGGGTTCGGTGCGCGGCTATACACAGGGCTCACTCGGCCCCAGCAGCACCGCAACCAATACCCTCACTGGGGTCACCAGCGATGTCTCCATTGGCGGCGCCAAGATGGTTCTGATGAACTTGGAATTGATCACGCCGATGCCGGGCTCCGGCCAAGACAAAACCTTGAGGGTGTTTGGCTTTGTGGATGCAGGTTCTGCCTTTGCAGAGACCGCCAACATCAGCCTGAGTGACTTGCGCTATTCGACCGGTTTGGGCTTGAGCTGGATCTCACCCGTTGGCCCTTTGAAGTTCGCATGGGCCCAACCGCTGAAGCACAAGACCACCGATAAAATTGACCGCATTCAATTCCAACTGGGCACTGCATTCTGATGAGCACCGTTTTTCGACTGATTCTGTCTCTCACTCTTGGCTGGTCAGCGCTGATGGCGCAGGCCAGTGAAATCAAGATTGGCTTCATCAACACCAACCGCATTTTTCAGGAAGTCAATCTGGCTAAAAATGCACAGGTCCGTTTGCAACAAGAGTTCTCCAAGCGCGAAAAGCAAATTGTGGAATTGGGCAACTCGCTCAAAGCCAGCTCGGATCAATTTGATCGCGACCAACCCACTTTGAGCGAGGCCCAGCGCATTGCTCGACAGCGCCAATTGGCCGAGTTGGATCGCGATTTACAGCGTCGTCGCCGTGAGTTTCAAGAAGACCTGAACGCACGTCGCAATGAAGAGCTCGAACAAGTTCGCATCAAAGCCAATCGCATCATCAAGCAATTGGCTTCCGATGAAAAATACGACCTCATTCTTCAAGATGCCGTATGGATTGCGCCTAAACACGACATCACCGACAAGGTGATCAAGGCCATCAATGCCGGCGCTAAATGACCCCAGGCGTGTCGATTCGACTCTCTGAAATTGCCAGTCACCTTCAGGCCCAACTGATTGGCGACCCCGATTGCCTGATTCATCGCATTGCCTCACTCATCGAGGCCAAACCCGGCGATCTGGGTTTTTTGAGTCATGAGCGTTATCGCCATCAATTGACCGACTTTCGTGGCAGTGCCGTTTTGGTGTCGCCGCGTCATCAAGGGTGGGCACCTGAAGGTGTTCATCAGGTGCTGGTTGAGGATGTTTATCTCGCCTATGCCAAGCTGACCCAACTGTGGCGTCGGCATCAGTCGCCTTCTGCGGGGCCCAAGATCCATCCAAGTGCCGTCGTTCATCCTTCAGCCTGGGTGGACGAAGACGTTCACATTGGGCCTTTGTGTGTGATTGAGGCCGGCGCTCGCATCGGTTCGGGTTCTCGCCTCATGGCCCATGTTTGTGTGGGCGAAGGGGTGGCGATAGGCCAGCGGGCGGTTTTGCACCCAGGTGTGGTGTTGGGTGCCGATGGTTTTGGCTTTGCCCTGAATCAGGGGCAATGGGAAAAAATTGAGCAGCTCGGTCAGGTCATCCTGGGTGACGACGTGGAGTTGGGTGCCAACACCTGTGTGGATCGTGCGGCATTGGGCGACACCGTGTTGGAAACCGGCGTCAAGATCGACAACTTGGTGCAAATTGGTCACAACGTGCGCATTGGCGCCCACTCGGCCCTGGCGGGTTGCGTGGGCATTGCCGGCAGCGCGCGAATCGGTGCTCGCTGTCAGATCGGAGGGGGCGCCATTGTGCTGGGACACCTTCAAATTGTTGACGACGTGCACATCTCCGCTGCCTCGGTGGTCACGCGGTCGATTCTGAAAGCAGGCCAATACACAGGACTGTTCCCCCTCGACGACAATGTGGCCTGGGAGAAAAATGCGGCCAGCCTTCGACAATTGCATCGGTTGAGGGATCGCATCAAGGCCCTCGAAGCTCACCTCAAGAAAGCAATCCAATGACGCTCGACATTCATGACATCCTGAAGCAATTGCCGCACCGTTACCCCATTTTGTTGGTGGATCGGGTGGTGGAGTTGGTGCCTGGTGAGCGGATTCGCGCGTTAAAAAACGTCACCATCAACGAGCCCTTCTTTAATGGCCATTTCCCTCACCGTCCCGTCATGCCTGGGGTGTTGATGTTGGAGGCCTTGGCTCAGTCTGCCGCCTTGTTGGCTTTTGCCACCTTGAACGTGACGCCCGACGACAACAGCGTTTATTACTTCGCTGGCATTGACGGGGCACGATTCAAGCGACCCGTGGAGCCCGGTGACCAACTCATCATGGATGTGAAATTGGAGCGGATGAAAGCCGGCATTTTCAAGTTTTCGGCGCAAGCCAGCGTGAGCGATGTCTTGGCCGTCGAGGCTGAGTTGATGTGCACCATGAAAACCATCAACCCCTGAGGCCATGAGCAACATTCACCCCACAGCCTTGGTCGATCCCAAGGCCAGCCTGGATTCGGACGTTGAGATTGGACCCTACACAATTGTGGGGCCTGACGTTCAGATTGGGTCTGGCACCCGCATTGGTGCGCATTGTGTGATTCAAGGCCACACCACCATCGGTCAGCGCAACCAAATTTTCCCCTTTAACTCCCTGGGTGCGGCGCCACAAGACAAGAAATACCGTGGTGAACCCACTCAGTTGGTTCTGGGCGATGACAACACGATTCGTGAGTTCTGCACGTTCAACACGGGCACAACCCAAGATGTGGGCGTGACGCGCGTGGGCAATGACAACTGGATCATGGCCTATGTGCACCTGGCTCACGATTGTCAAGTGGGAAATCACACCATCTTTGCCAACAACTCCCAATTGGCAGGCCATGTGGTGGTCGATGACTGGGCGATATTGGGTGGCTTTACCGTGGTTCACCAGTTCTGTCGGATTGGGGCTCACGCCTTCACGGCCATGAACACCCTGTTGTTTGCCGACTTGCCTCCATTCGTCATGTGCCAAGGGCAACCCGCATCGGCCCGCAGCATGAACTTCGAGGGCTTGCGTCGACGCGGTTTCAACAGCGAGCGCTTGCAGGCTGTTAAGGCCATGCACAAATTGCTGTATCGCGATGGCTTGGCCCTCAAGGAGGCCATGACCCGTATTGGCGAATTGACCAACGCCTATCCGGATGCCGCTCCAGACATTGAGATGATGCTGAACTTCTTGGCGAACACCCATGAGCAGCGAGGCATCGTTCGATAAGCCCAAAACCATCGCCATGGTGGCTGGAGAGGCCTCTGGTGACTTATTGGCTTCAGGTCTGCTGGCTCACCTCCGAGCCTTGCACTGGCCCATTCAGGTCGAGGGCGTGGCTGGACCCAAGATGACGGCGCAGGGAATGCAGGCTTTGCACTCGGCCGATCGATTAGCCCTTCGCGGCTACTGGGAAGTGCTCAAGCACTATCGATCATTGGTCGCGCTGCGCAATGGTTTGATCGAGCGCTGGAGTCAACAGCAACCGTCGGTTTTCATTGGTGTGGATGCCCCTGACTTCAATTTGCATTTGGCGCTTCGGCTTCGCCAACAAGGCATTCCCACGGCTCAATACGTGTGCCCGGCCATTTGGGCCTGGCGCCCCGAGCGCCTGGCGCTCATGAAGCAAGCCCTGGATCACGTTTGGTGTTTGTTTCCATTCGAGCCGGAGTTGTTGACGCAAGCAGACATCAATGCCACCTATGTCGGCCACCCATTGGCCCATTGGATTCCCGAGCAGGTGGATGTTCTTGCCGCTCGTACCGAGTTGGGTTGCCACCCTGACCATCCGGTGCTGGTGCTCATGCCTGGCAGCCGTGCAGCCGAACTCGATGGGTTGCTGCTCCGGTTTTTGCATGCTACCCAGACGCTGGTTCAGCAGCACGCGGGGCTTCAGGTGGTGGTGCCCACCTTGCCGCGCTTCGTGTCTCGGGTGAATCAAGCCGTCCAAGCCAGTGGCTTGCAAGCCCACGTGCGTGTAATGGAAGGCCAATCGCATCTGGCTTTGGCGGCGGCCTCTGTGGTGATGGTGGCCAGTGGAACGGCCACGCTGGAAGCGGCCTTGTTCAAAAAACCCATGGTCATTGCTTATCACATGCCTTGGCTCAGCTGGCAAATCACCCAACGCAAGAAACGCTTGCCTTGGGTGGGGCTGCCCAACATTTTGGCGCGTGATTTTTTGGTGCCGGAATTGATTCAAAACGATTGCATACCTGATGCTTTGGCCCGTGAGGTGAGCCGCTGGCTGCATCAGCCCCATGCCGTTGATCGATTGGAAAAGCAGTTGATGCATTTGCATCAATCGCTCAAACGACCCACCCACGAAAGCATGGCTGAAACCTTGATGCCATGGGTGTTGAACCATGCAGAGTGAACTGAATTGGCGCTTGCCAGGCTTGTGCGCTGGCGTGGACGAGGCGGGCAGGGGACCTTTGGCAGGGCCGGTTTTTGCTGCAGCCGTGATCCTGAATGATCGCAAGCCCATTTCAGGTTTGAAAGACTCCAAGCTGCTCAGTGCCAAACGTCGCCAGCAATTGCACGATGAGATTCTGGACAAGGCGCTGTGCGTCCAAGTAGCTCAGGCTTCGGTGCACGAAATTGATGCCCACAACATCTTGCAGGCCACTATGTTGGCCATGAAGCGGGCCATCGAGGGCTTGCGGCTCAAGCCCATTCAGGTCTTGGTGGATGGCAATCGAGTGCCCCAAGTCGATGTGCTGGTGGAGGCCGTGGTGGGGGGAGACCGAATGCACGCCGAGATTTCTGCGGCTTCAATCGTTGCCAAAGTGAGCCGTGACCACTGGTGTGAGGAAGCTGATTTGCAGCATCCGGGCTACGGTTTTGCCCAACACAAAGGCTATGGCACGCCAGAACATTTAGACGCCCTCAAGCGATTGGGGCCTTGCGTTGTGCATCGACGCTCGTTCCGCCCCGTCAAGCTTGCCGAAGAAGGGCTTTTGCCATGACCGCTTTGCCAACCGAAGTCATTGCTTCCAAGCAAAACCCCTGGTTCAAGCAGTTGCGCTTGCAGGCGTTGGACAACACCCTTTACAAACGAAGTGGGTGGCTGTGGCTTGAAGGCGATCACCTCATACGTGCGGCATTGGATCAAGGCTTGGCTTGTGATACCTTGGTCATGAGTGACGCACCGTCATCCTCGCCAGAGTTGGCGGCTTTGGTTCGACGCGTGGCCCGGGTGCGTGTGGTGAGCACAGAATTGTTCGCTTCATTGAGTCAGCTGCCCTCTGGGTCTCAAGTTGGCGCATTGGTGGCCTGTCCTGCACCTCAACCCCTGATGTCGCAGACGCCCACCGTGGTGTTGGATCGCATCCAGGATGTGGGTAATTTGGGTTCGATTTTGCGGTCGGCCGCTGCCTTTGGCATACGCCAGGTGTTAACGCTGCGGGGGTCAGCGGCGGTCTGGAGCGCCAAAGCCATTCGGGCGGGCATGGGGGCGCACTTTGCCTTGAATCTCCATGAAGACCTGGAGGCCCAAGACTTGGCGGTTTTGTCCGACATGCCCTGGATCGCGACTTCCTCTCATGAAGGGCAAGCCTTGTCCACTTTGGAGGGGGGCGTGCCCTGGCCAGGCGTTTGGTTTTTTGGCCATGAAGGTCAAGGCTTGAGTGACGAGTTGGCTCAGCGTTGTGCAGTGAAAGTTCAAATTCCACAGCCTGGTGGCCAAGAGTCCCTGAACGTGGCGGCTGCGGCTGCCATTTGCCTCTACGAGTCGAGCCGGAATCAGGGTAGCCCCCCCCTATAATGCCGTCACTTCTACACAAGCTCCAGTCCGTTCACCGAATCCATCTGATCCCTGCGATCCGAACAGTGGCCTTGCGCCATTGAAAAACGATGATGTGCCTCGTGCGCTGGGGTTTGTCCAACTTCGGAGATCTCAGTGCTTTCGTCTCTCAAGGGTTCATTCCCTCGCGCCATTTTGGCTCTGGCTGACGGCACCACCTTCACTGGTCACTCGATTGGCGCTGCCGGTCACACCATCGGTGAAGTGGTTTTCAACACGTCCATCACGGGTTATCAGGAAATCCTGACCGATCCCAGTTATTGTCAGCAAATCGTCACGCTGACCTATCCCCACATTGGCAACTACGGCGTCAATCCTGAGGATGTCGAGTCCGATCGCGTGCATGCCGCGGGCCTGATCATTCGGTCTTTGCCCTTGCGCCATTCCAACTTCCGGGCCTCTCAAGACTTGAGTGCTTATTTGCAAGCCCAGAACACCGTTGCGATTGCCGACTTGGATACCCGGGCATTGACGATTCATTTGCGCGAAACGGGTGCACAAAACGGTGCCATTGTGGCGCTGGCGCCCGATCAAGACATCACCGATGAGGCCTTGGCCCAAGCCGTGGCCTTGGCCCGTCAAGCCCCGGCCATGGCAGGCAGCGACTTGGCCAAAGTGGTCACCACCAGCAAACCCTATGCATGGCGTGAGACCGAATGGCAGCTGGGGGAAGGTTACGGGACGCTAAATGCCACTCGCTTCAAAGTCGTCGCCCTCGACTTTGGCGTCAAGAAAAACATTTTGCGCATGTTGGCTCAGCGCGGCTGTGATGTGACGGTTGTGCCGGCTCAAACGTCAGTTGAAGACATCCTCGCTCTTAAGCCCAATGGCGTTTTCCTCTCCAATGGCCCTGGTGATCCAGAGCCTTGCACCTACGCCATTGCCACGACTCAGGCGCTCTTGGCGCAACGCCTGCCGATCTTTGGCATTTGCCTGGGCCATCAAATTTTGGCACTGGCCAGTGGGGCCAAAACGTTCAAAATGAAGTTTGGCCACCATGGCGCCAATCATCCGGTCAAGGACCTGGCCTCAGGTCGCGTCAGCATCACCAGTCAAAACCATGGGTTTGCGGTCAACATGGAAACCATGCCCGCCCACCTCAAGGCCACGCACGTGTCCTTGTTTGATGGCACCTTGCAAGGCTTGATGCACACGCAGGCCCCCGCTTTCAGTTTTCAAGGGCACCCGGAAGCCTCACCCGGGCCGCACGACATCGGCTACCTATTCGATCAATTCACGGCCCTGATGGAGGGGCGTCAACATGCCTAAGCGCTCAGACCTCAAAAGCATTCTCATCATTGGCGCGGGCCCCATCATCATTGGTCAGGCCTGCGAATTCGATTACTCCGGCGTTCAGGCTTGCAAAGCCCTCAGGGAAGAGGGCTATCGCGTCATTCTGATCAACAGCAACCCGGCCACGATCATGACGGATCCGGCCACGGCCGATGCCATCTACATTGAGCCCATCCTATGGCCAATCGTTGAGCGAATCATTGAAAAAGAAAAACCGGATGCCATCTTGCCCACCATGGGTGGACAAACCGCCCTCAACTGTGCCCTCGATTTGTGGCGCCACGGCGTGCTGGAGCGACATGGCGTGGAGCTCATTGGCGCCAGCCCCGAGGCGATTGAAAAGGCTGAAGACCGCCTGAAATTCAAAGACGCCATGACCAAGATCGGCTTGGGTTCAGCGCGCTCTGGCATTGCGCATTCCATGCAAGAGGCCTGGGACGTTCAGCAGCAAGTCGGATTTCCCGCGGTCATTCGCCCCAGCTTCACCTTGGGCGGCACGGGCGGCGGCATTGCTTACAACGCCGAAGAATTTGAAACCATTTGCAAGCGGGGCTTGGAAGCCTCGCCCACCAATGAGTTGCTCATCGAAGAATCGTTGTTGGGTTGGAAAGAGTATGAGATGGAAGTGGTTCGCGACAAGGCGGACAACTGCATCATCGTGTGTTCCATCGAGAACTTGGACCCCATGGGCGTTCACACGGGTGACTCCATCACCGTGGCTCCGGCACAAACCCTCACGGACAAGGAATACCAAATCATGCGCAACGCCTCCATTGCGGTGTTGCGTGAGATTGGTGTCGATACCGGCGGCTCGAATGTGCAGTTTTCGATCAACCCCAAAGATGGTCGCATGATCGTCATTGAGATGAACCCCCGGGTTTCACGTTCATCGGCGCTGGCCTCCAAAGCCACGGGTTTCCCCATTGCCAAAGTGGCGGCCAAATTGGCCATTGGCTACACCTTGGACGAGTTGCGCAACGACATCACGGGCGGTGCAACCCCGGCCAGCTTCGAGCCCAGCATTGACTATGTGGTCACCAAAATTCCCCGGTTTGCCTTCGAAAAATTCCCGCAAGCCGATAACCGACTGACCACGCAGATGAAATCGGTCGGTGAGGTCATGGCCATCGGTCGCACTTTCCAAGAGTCATTTCAAAAGGCCTTGCGCGGTCTGGAAGTGGGTGTGGATGGGCTCAATGAAAAGACCCAAGATCGCGAAGAGCTGGAAAAAGAGTTGGGCGAACCAGGCCCCGAGCGCATTTGGTATGTGGGTGACGCCTTTGCGCAAGGCATGTCCGTCGAAGAGGTGCATGCGCTGACCAAGATTGACCCTTGGTTTTTAGTCCAAATCCACGACATCGTGCAGGTGGAATTGGAGTTGGAGCGTCATACCCTCAAGGATTTGGATGCGGACACGGTTTGGGCCTTGAAAGCCAAGGGCTTCTCTGACCGCCGATTGGCCAAGTTGTTGAAAACCAGTGAGCAAGCGGTGCGTTCGCACCGACGCAATCTCGGGATTCGTCCGGCCTACAAACGCGTGGATACCTGTGCCGCTGAGTTCTCCACCGAAACGGCTTACATGTATTCGACCTACGAAAAACAATGCGAGGCCGCACCGACCAACCAGAAAAAAATCATGGTCTTGGGTGGTGGCCCCAACCGAATCGGTCAAGGCATTGAATTCGATTACTGTTGCGTTCACGCGGCCCTGGCCATGCGTGAAGATGGCTATGAAACCATCATGGTCAATTGCAACCCCGAGACGGTGTCCACCGACTACGACACCAGCGATCGTCTGTATTTCGAACCCTTGACGCTCGAAGATGTCTTGGAAATCGTGGACAAGGAAAAGCCAGCGGGTGTCATCGTTCAATACGGTGGGCAAACCCCGCTCAAACTGGCTTTGGGGTTGGCCGAGGCGGGCGTGCCCATCATTGGCACGTCACCCGACATGATCGATGCAGCCGAGGATCGTGAACGCTTCCAGAAATTGCTCACCGAGTTGGGTTTGCTCCAGCCACCCAATGCCACGGCTCGCACCGAGTCTGAGGCCTTGGCCAAGGCCGAAGCCTTGGGTTACCCCTTGGTGGTGCGTCCCAGCTACGTGCTGGGTGGACGCGCCATGGAAATCGTGCACGAGCAACGCGACTTGGAGCGCTACATGCGTGAGGCCGTGAAGGTGAGCAACGACTCGCCGGTCTTGCTCGATCGCTTTTTGAGCGATGCCATTGAATGCGATGTGGACTGTCTGAGCGATGGCCAGCAAGTTTTCATTGGTGGCGTGATGGAGCACATTGAGCAAGCGGGCGTCCACAGTGGGGACTCGGCCTGTTCTTTGCCACCTTATTCCCTGTCCGCCGAAACGATTGAAGAGCTCAAGCGCCAGACTGGGGCCATGGCCAAAGCACTGAAGGTGGTGGGCTTGATGAATGTGCAATTTGCCATTCAGCGCCTCAATGGTCAAGACACCATTTACGTCTTGGAAGTGAATCCGCGTGCCTCGCGCACCGTGCCTTTTGTGTCCAAAGCCACCAGCATTCCTTTGGCGAAAGTGGCCGCACGATGCATGGCTGGTCAAACCTTGGCCGAACAGGGCATCACCCAAGAAATCCACCCAAGCTACTTCAGCGTCAAAGAAGCGGTTTTCCCGTTTGTGAAATTTCCAGGTGTCGACACCATTTTGGGTCCCGAAATGAAATCGACCGGTGAAGTCATGGGCGTGGGCCGGACTTTTGGTGAGGCCTTCATCAAGAGCCAAATGGCTTCTGGAACCCACTTGCCCAAGCCCAGCGATGCGGTGCGCAAGGTCTTTTTGTCGGTGAAAAATGCCGACAAAGCCCGTGCCGTGGCGGTGGCAAAGAGCCTGGTGGACATGGGCTTTGACCTGGTGGCCACGCGTGGCACTGCGGCTGCATTGGAAGCGGCTGGTTTGCCGGTGGCTCAGGTCAACAAGGTCACTGAGGGTCGCCCCCATGTGGTGGACATGATCAAGAACAATGAAATTGCTTTGGTCATCAACACCGTGGAGGAGCGGCGCAATGCCATTGCCGATTCGCGACAGATTCGAACCACGGCGCTGCTGGCCCGGGTGACCACCATCACCACCATCGCCGGTGCTGAAGCGGCTGTTCAAGGCATGCAGTGCCTGAACGACTTGGATGTGTATGCCCTGCATGATCTGCACAGCCAACTGACCATTTAAATCAACGTAACGATTGAGCCGCTGGGCATGATGCCCGGCGGTTTTTATTGAGGGAGACCAGGGATGAGCACCGTACCCATGACCAAACGTGGCGCTGAATTGTTGAAGACGGAATTGCATGAACTCAAGACCGTTCAGCGACCCGCAGTCATCAACGCCATTGCCGAGGCACGCGCACAAGGCGATTTGAGTGAAAACGCCGAATACGATGCAGCCAAGGATCGTCAAGGTTTCATCGAAGGCCGCATCCAGGAAATCGAGGGCAAATTGTCCGCAGCACAAATCATCGACCCGGCGAGTGTCGATGCAGGCGGGCGTGTGGTGTTTGGCGCCACGGTTGAGCTGGAGGCCACGAGCACGGGTGAAACGGTGACGTATCAGATCGTGGGCGAGGACGAGGCCGACATCAAACAAGGGCTGATCAACATCAGCTCACCCATTGCCCGAGCTTTGATTGGTAAAGAAGAAGGGGATGAAGTCCAAGTGCAAGCCCCTGCTGGCGTGAAAAGCTACGAGATCGTGGCGGTTCACTATCGCTGAGCTTGAGGGGTGAGTGACATGACCAACAACGCCAGCGATCGCTTGGGCTTTGTTGCCCTGATGAGCACCGCCTTGTGGTGGGGCAGCCTGACGGCGCTGGGCTTGGTGTTTGTGCCCGGTTTGTTTTTGTGGTGGCCTGAAAAGGCGGTTGCGGGAACCTTCGCTGGACACTTGTTCAAGCTTCATGCGTGGATGAGCATGGCCTTGGTGGTGACCTTGTTGGTGATTGATCGCATTCAGGCCTGGAAGAGCCAACAACTGAGCCAAACCGGTGCGGTGTGGTCCATGCGGCTGGCTTTGGGTTTGATCGTGTTGCAGGAGCTGTGGATTGCCCCGCACATCATGGCCAGAGACAACCTTGCGTTGTGGCACAACTTGGGCAGTGCGGCTTTGCTGGGGCAGTGGGCATTGGCCACACGCCACTTGCACGCCCTGTGGCGGCAAAGCGGCGCCACCTGATTCCCTTAACCCAGGCTGCGTTTTTTGACTGATTTTTGCTTGGGTTTGGAGCGTTTGACTTTGCCGCTGGCGGTCAGTCGTTGATTCCCCAGTACCTTCACGTGTCGAACTTCAGGGCGTTGGCCGCCGCGGGAGCTGTTGCGAACCATCTTCACCACTTTGGGGTCAGGGCGTCGATCTTCATCGACGGCCTTCTCTTTTTCGGGGATGGGGCGCCAAAACACCAGCAATTTGCCAATGTGTTGCACCACGGCCGCATCATGTGCGTCGGCGATCTGGCTCAGCCAAGCTTGGCGTTGTTCACGATCATCGGCGTGGGCGCGAACCTTGATGAGCCCATGGGCATTGAGGGCTGAATCGATTTCACGGAGCACGGCGGGTGTGAGCCCATCGGAGCCAACCGCAACCACAGGGTCCAAATGGTGGGCTTGAGCGCGCAAGTCGCGAATTTCAGAGGTAGTCAGGGTGAGTGCGGTCATGTCGCTATTATCCCGTTGGAAAGCGCATTCATGAAAGTCAAAACCAAAAGTAAAAAAGTCAACAAAGCGTGGTTGAACGACCACGTGCATGACCCCTATGTCCGAATGGCCCAAAAAGAAGGCTTTCGCTCGCGCGCGGCTTTCAAGCTCAAGGAAATCGACGAGACCTTGCACCTGATTCAGCCTGGTCAGGTCGTGGTGGATCTGGGCAGCACGCCAGGCGCTTGGTCGCAATACCTGCGCCGCCGCTTGTCACCCCAAGGGGCGGCGGTGGGCGACTTGAATGGCACGATCGTGGCCATGGACTTGCTGCCCATGGAGCCCATCGAAGGGGTCACCTTCATTCAGGGCGATTTCCGCGAAGAGGCAACCTATGAAGCCGTTTCCGCCTTGCTGGAGGGGCGAGCTGTGGATGTGGTGGTGTCCGACATGGCGCCGAATTTGTCCGGTATTGAATCCTCCGATGCGGTTCGAATCGGGCATTTGGTGGAGTTGGCGGTCGATTTCACCCTGCGCCATGCCCATGAGCGTGGGGCATTGGTGGTGAAGTTGTTTCACGGCAGCGGCTACAGCCAGTTGGTCAAGCTGTTCAAAGACCACTTTCGAATCGTCAAGCCCATCAAGCCCAAAGCCAGTCGGGACAAGTCTTCCGAGACTTTTTTGGTGGGTATAGGATTGAAAAATCGCCTCAGGGCCTCAGATGAATGAAATTGGTCACAGGGCGCGTAGGGGCATGAGACCCTGACCGCTTCATGGTGGATGGCCTGAAGACCCGAGGGGGTTGGCCATGCGCCTAAAATGGCCACAACAGCTGCATCCCGCGGTGTTTTTCGTTGACTGGAGTCAGACTTGAACAATCAATGGTTCTCAAAATTGGCAATCTGGATGGTGATTGCCTTGGTGTTGTTCACCGTGTTCAAACAGTTTGACAACCGAACCGCCACGGGCAGCAATTACATGGCCTACTCCGACTTCCTCGACGAAGTTCAGGCGCGCCGAATCAAGTCGGCGGTGATTCAAGAAGGACAGGCCGGCACAGAAATCGTGGCCATTACCGCCGACGATCGCCGCATTCGCTCCTATGCCACCTACCTCGACCGTGGCCTCATTGGCGACTTGCGAAGCAACAACGTCAAGTTCGATGTCAAGCCCCGCGAAGAAGGCTCCTTGCTGATGACCTTGTTGGTCAGCTGGGGCCCCATGCTTTTGCTCATTGGGGTTTGGGTTTATTTCATGCGCCAAATGCAAGGTGGCGGCAAAGGCGGGGCATTCAGCTTTGGCAAAAGCAAGGCCCGCATGCTGGACGAAAACAACAACCAAATCACTTTCGCTGATGTGGCCGGCTGCGACGAAGCCAAAGAAGAGGTGAAGGAAGTGGTGGAGTTCCTCAAGGACCCGCAAAAGTTCCAAAAATTGGGTGGCCGCATCCCTCGTGGTTTGTTGCTGGTCGGCCCTCCTGGCACCGGTAAAACCTTGTTGGCCAAAGGCATCGCGGGAGAAGCCAAAGTGCCGTTCTTCAGCATTTCTGGCTCCGACTTTGTGGAAATGTTCGTGGGTGTGGGTGCCGCGCGGGTGCGCGACATGTTTGAAAACGCGAAAAAGAATGCGCCCTGCATCATCTTTATCGACGAAATCGACGCAGTGGGACGCCAACGGGGCGCCGGCTTGGGCGGTGGCAACGATGAGCGCGAACAAACCCTCAACCAAATGCTGGTTGAGATGGATGGTTTTGAGACCAATTTGGGTGTGATTGTGGTGGCCGCCACCAACCGCCCCGACATCCTGGACGCCGCCTTGTTGCGACCTGGCCGTTTCGACCGACAAGTCTTCGTGAGCTTGCCCGACATCCGAGGCCGTGAGCAAATTTTGAATGTGCACATGCGAAAAATCCCGGTAGACCAAGACGTCAATGCGGCGGTGATTGCCCGTGGCACGCCAGGCATGAGCGGTGCAGACTTGGCCAACCTCACCAACGAGGCCGCCCTGATGGCGGCACGCCGAAACGCGCGTGTGGTGGAGATGCAAGACTTCGAGAAAGCCAAAGACAAAATCCTCATGGGCCCCGAGCGCAAGAGCATGGTCATGCCCGAGGACGAGCGTCGCAACACCGCTTACCACGAAGCGGGTCACGCCCTCATTGGCAAGCTTCTGCCCAAGTGTGATCCCGTGCACAAGGTCACCATCATCCCGCGTGGTCGAGCCTTGGGCGTCACCATGAGCCTGCCCGAAAAAGACCGCTACAGCTACGACAAAGACTACATGCTCAATCAAATCAGCATGCTGTTTGGGGGGCGCATTGCGGAAGAGGTCTTCATGAATCAGATGACCACCGGTGCTTCCAACGACTTCGAGCGCGCCACACAAATCGCACGCGACATGGTCATGCGCTATGGCATGACCGAAGCCCTGGGCCCCATGGTTTATGCCGAGAATGAAGGCGAAGTCTTTTTGGGTCGATCGGTGACTAAAACCACCAACATGAGTGAATCGACCATGCAAAAAGTGGATGCTGAGGTGCGCAAAATCATCGACACCCAATACAGCTTGGCTCGTCGACTCATTGAAGAGCATGCCGACAAAATGCATGCCATGGCCAAGGCCCTGTTGGAGTGGGAAACCATCGACATGGAGCAAATCGACGACATCATGGACGGCAAGGATCCACGCCCCCCCAAGGATTGGACGCCGCGCACCCCGAACTCTGGTGGCGGCTCAGGGGGCGAGCCCATGAGCAATGAGCCTGCGCCCACCACGGCTTGAAATCCGTGAGTCATTCGCAACTTTCAGTGGGGCATTTGCCCCACTTTTCTTTTTGGCAGGCGGGGCGCTTTGAGCTGAATTTGGCATCGCCCCTGATCATGGGCATTCTCAACCTGACCCCGGATTCATTTTCCGATGGAGGTCAGCACGACAGCCTTGAGCAGGCCTTGGTTCATGCCCAGCGCTTGCTCGACGAAGGCGCCGACATTCTGGATGTAGGGGCGGAGTCCACCCGGCCTGGTGCAACGCCTTTGACCGCCGATCAAGAGTGGGATCGTCTCGCGCCTGTGCTCACAGAGTTGGTTCGCTGGCAGCGCCCCGTGTCTGTGGACACCTATCACCCCGCCACCATGTCCAAGGCGCTGGATTTGGGTGTTGACATCATCAATGACATCTGGGGCTTTAGACAGCCGGGCGCCTTGGCCAGTGTTGCGTCCTCCACTTGTGGTTTGTGCGTGATGCACATGCAGGGAGACCCCCAGACCATGCAGCTTCAGCCCATTGCCGCCGATGCGCTGGGTGTTGTGCAGCGTTTTTTTCAAGAACGACAGGACGCTTTGCTGGCGGCAGGGGTCGGCAATCGGCGTTGGTTGTTGGATCCGGGGATTGGTTTTGGCAAAACCGTGGCGCAAAATTTGGCGCTGCTGCGTCACCAAGCCGATTTGCTGGTTCTGGGGCAGCCACTCTTGGTGGGCTGGTCGCGCAAATCCACGTTGGGGCAGGTCACGGGCTTGGATGCCCCGCATCGCCAAATTCCCAGTGTGGCTGCAGCCCTCATGGCCGTTGAGCGAGGGGCTCGTGTGGTGCGGGTTCACGATGTGGCCCTCACTCGCCAGGCCCTGCAGGTCTGGATGGCGACCCAAGACTTTCAGGGACAATGAAACCCATGAGCAGAACCTTTTTTGGCACCGATGGCATTCGGGGCAAAGTGGGCCAAGCACCCATCACGCCCGAATTTTTCATGAAGCTGGCCCAAGCCGTGGGCGTTCAGTTGCTGGGCCAATCGTCGCAGGCGACGGTGGTCATTGGCAAAGACACCCGCAATTCGGGCTACATGCTGGAGTCGGCTCTGGAAGCTGGTTTCAACTCGGTGGGCGTGGACGTGGTGTTGCTGGGGCCCATACCCACCCCCGCAGTGGCACACCTGACGCGCGCCATTCGTGCCGATTTGGGCGTGGTGATCAGCGCCAGCCACAATGCCTACGAAGACAACGGCATCAAGTTTTTTAGTTCAAAAGGCCATAAGTTGGACGACGCTTGGGAGCTTCAAATTGAAGCGCTGCTCCAACAAGCCATTCCCGGGGTGAGCACCCAGCGCATTGGCAAGACGCGGCGCCTGAATGATGCGGCCGGCCGATACATCGAGTTTTGCAAATCCACCTTTCCCAGCGGCTTGGATTTGAAGGGATTGCATGTGGTGGTGGACGCGGCCCACGGTGCGGCTTATCAAGTGGCGCCCACCCTCATGCACGAGTTGGGGGCGAAAGTCACGGTGTTGGGCCACCAGCCCGATGGCTTGAACATCAATGCCAACTGTGGGGCTACCCATCCTGAGACCATGGCTTTGGAAGTCGTGCGGGTGGGGGCCAATTTAGGCTTGGCCCTCGATGGGGATGCGGATCGGCTCATCATGTGTGACCGAGCGGGCCAAATTCGCAATGGGGATGCGCTGCTCTATGCCATTGCCAAGCATTTGAAGCTTGCCCAACGCGATGCCACCCCCGGGGTGGTGGGCACGTTGATGTCCAACTATGGACTGGAACTGGCCTTGTCGCGATTGGGCTATGGCTTGGAGCGCGCCAAGGTGGGTGACCGTTACGTTTTGGAGCGACTGAATGAATTGGGCTGGACTTTGGGTGGGGAGTCTTCGGGACACATTCTCTGCCTGAACCAGCACACCACCGGCGATGGCTTGATCAGCGCCCTGCAGGTGTTGGCTGCCTTGGCGGATCAGGGGGTGGGGTTGAACGATTGGCTGAGTGACTTGGCTTTGTTGCCTCAGACGCTGGTCAATGTCCGCCTGTCGAATGGGATCGACTGGCCAAACCACGCGGGCTTTCAGCGTGTGCAGGCGCAGGTGAACGAGCGCCTCAGTGGGCAAGGGCGGATGCTGATTCGACCCAGTGGCACAGAGCCTTTGCTGCGCATCATGGTGGAACACGCGGATGAAGCGCTGGCCCGCGAATCTGCCCAAGCCCTGGCCGATGCGTTGAGCCCTTGAATTTGTCATGAATGTGTCACACTTCAAAATTAAGCTGACACCACCACAGCCACTGAACGTCAACCCTGACTTCGACTGTTTAAGCCTTAACGACGATGAATGACCCAACCCTAGCCAACGTCAACAGCGATCATGTGTCCAGTGAGGTATTGGGCATTGTTCGTCGCCAGCGCTTTTTGGATCAGGTTTTTGAGCGCGTCACCCAAAGTTTTGCACTGTTCGTGCTGTTGTCCTTGTTGGGCATTTTGGTTTCACTGGCCATTAGTGCTTGGCCGGTGCTGGCTGAGTTTGGGCCAGGTTTTTTCACCACCGTCGAATGGGACGTGGTCAACGATCAATACGGGGTCGCGATCGCCATTTATGGCACCTTGGTGTCGTCTTTCATCGCTTTGTTGATAGCAGTGCCCCTGTCGTTTGGCATCGCCTTGTTTCTCACTGAAACCTGTCCGGTTTATTTGAGGCGCCCCTTGGGCGTGGCCATTGAACTGCTGGCCGGGGTGCCCTCCATCATTTATGGCATGTTTGGTTTGTTCATCTTTGCGCCCTTGTTTGCTGAATACGGACAGCCGCTGCTGGAAGCCACCTTGGGACAACTGCCCGTTGTGGGCCATTTGTTCACCGGCGCCAAAATTGGCTTGGGGATGCTCACGGCGGGTCTGATTCTGGCGGTGATGATTCTTCCCTTCATCGCTTCGGTGATGCGCGATGTTTTTGAGGTGGTTCCACCGGTGCTCAAAGAGTCGGCCTATGGGCTGGGCTGCACCACTTGGGAAGTGGTGACAAAGGTGGTTTTGCCCTATTCGCGCAACGGCGTCATTGGCGGCATCATGTTGGGCTTGGGTCGAGCCTTGGGCGAGACCATGGCCGTGACCTTTGTCATCGGCAATGCGCAACAACTGTCGCTGTCGCTTTTTTCGCCAGGCAACTCCATTGCCTCAACGCTGGCCAACGAGTTTGCCGAAGCGGCCAGCGACTTGCATGTATCGGCCCTGTTTGCTCTGGGCTTTATTTTGTTCATCATCACCTTTGTGGTGTTGGGTGCAGCCAAATACATGCTCAGCCGAATGGACAAGCAACAAGGCACCAAGACCTGAGGCGCAGCTCATGAACGAAGAATCAACGAAAAACTCTGCAATCTACCGCAAGCGTTTGCTGAGCAATCGCATTGGCTTGACCTTGTCGTTGGCTGCCATGGCGCTTGGATTGATGGCTTTGGCCTGGATTCTGGCCATTTTGTTGTTCAAAGGGGTGAGCGCCTTGAACTGGGATTTGTTCACCCAGGTGACGCCTGCACCGGGAACACCCAATGGGGGTTTGAGCAATGCCATTGTGGGGAGCGCGTTGATCGTGGGCGCTTGCACCTTGATCAGCACGCCCATCGGCATCTTGGCTGGCATCTATTTGGCTGAATATGGCTCTCAGTCCAAGTTTGCTTTGATCATTCGTTTCCTAACCGACATCATGTTGTCGGCACCGTCGATCGTCATTGGCTTGTTTGTCTATGCCATTGCCGTGGCTCACTTTGGTCATTTTTCGGGATGGGCTGGCTCTTTGGCACTCACCTTGATTGCCGTGCCTGTGGTGCTCAGAACCACAGACAACATGCTGCACCTGGTGCCCACCCCCTTGCGGGAAGCTGCTGCAGCTTTGGGCGCACCCAAATGGAAAGTCTCTTTGCATGTGGTTTTGCGCGCCGCACGTTCGGGCGTCATCACCGGGGTGTTGCTTGCCCTGGCTCGGGTGAGCGGTGAAACTGCCCCCTTGTTGTTCACGGCTTTGAACAATCAGTTTTTCTCGACCGACATGTCAGCCCCCATGGCCAACTTGCCCGTTGTGATTTTCCAATTTGCCATGTCACCCTATGAAGATTGGGTCCGCATTGCCTGGGGTGGCGCCTTGCTGATCACCCTGTCGGTATTGGCCTTGAATGTGCTCGCCCGGGTTTACTTCCGCGACAAAGTCCAACAGTAACCAGATTCCTTGTTAAGCCATGACCACCACCACTTCTCCCTTACCCAATGCCATTGAGGTCAAGAACCTCAATTTTTTCTACGGTAAATTTCAGGGTTTGAAAGACATCAACCTGAACATTGCAGAACGCCGGGTGACCGCATTCATCGGGCCCTCTGGCTGCGGCAAGTCCACGTTGCTGCGCACCCTGAATCGCATGTATAGCCTCTACCCGGGGCAGCGCGCCGAGGGTGAAATCAATTTCTATGGAAAAAACATTCTGGATGCCAAACAGGATTTGAACCTGCTGCGTGCCCGTGTGGGCATGGTGTTTCAAAAGCCAACGCCATTTCCGATGTCCATTTACGACAACATCGCCTTCGGCGTGCGACTGTATGAGCGTTTGTCCAAGGATGAAATGGACGACCGCGTCGAATGGGCGCTTACCAAGGCAGCGCTGTGGGGTGAGGTGAAGGACAAACTGTCACAAAGCGGTTTGTCACTCTCTGGTGGCCAGCAGCAGCGTTTGTGCATTGCACGAACCGTTGCGGTCAAACCTTCGGTCATTCTGCTCGACGAACCCACCTCGGCTCTCGATCCCATTTCTACCGCGAAAGTGGAAGAGTTGGTGCATGAGCTGAAAGCCGATTACACCGTGGCCATCGTGACGCACAACATGCAGCAAGCCGCTCGCTGTAGCGACTTCACCGCCTACATGTATTTGGGTAATTTGGTGGAATTTGGAACCACCGAGCAGATTTTCTTCAAGCCCAAACACAAAGAAACCGAAGACTACATCACTGGCCGTTTTGGCTGACCCTTGAGGTGAAACATGCCTGATAAACATTTGTCTACCCAGTTCGACAGCGAACTCAATAACGTCTCCTCACGTGTCATGGAGTTGGGCGGCTTGGTCGAGTCTCAGATTCGACAAGCCATATTTTCCTTGGCGCAATGGAGCGAGACGGTGGCCAAACAGGTCATCGAAGACGAGCACCGGGTGAACGTGGCTGAGGTTGAAATTGATCGAGAAATTTCCTCGATCATTGGTCGCCGACAACCCACGGCCAGAGATTTACGCTTGCTCATGGCCATTTCAAAAATCACCGCCAACCTCGAACGTGTGGGCGATGAAGCTGAAAAAATCGCCCGCATGGTTCTGGCCATTTTGGACACCGGTGAGCTGCGTGCATTGCCAGCCTCTGACATTCAAGTGGCTGCAGAGTTGGCGAGTGGCCAGTTGCGCAAGGCATTGGACGCCTTCGCTCGCCTCGATACCCGAACAGCGGTGGCCATCATGAAAGAGGATCATGTGATCGACCGTGAGTTCGACGGCTTTTTGCGCAAGCTCATCACCTACATGATGGAAGATCCCCGAACCATTGGCGCCAGCTTGGATTTGTTGTTCATTGCCAAGGCGATTGAGCGCATCGGCGACCACGCCAAAAACATTGCTGAATTCATCATTTATGTGGTCGAGGGCGCTGATGTTCGTCACATGGCCATTGATGACATTGAAAACAAATTGACAACTTGAGTCATGCGTCGTTTGCCTCATGTTCTGGTTGTCGAAGATGAGCAAGCCATTGCTGAGTTGATTGCAATCAACTTGCGTCACAACGGTTTCCAAGTCAATGCCGTTCATGAAGCTCAGTCTGCCATTGATGCGGTGAATGAGCGGCTTCCCGATTTGATTTTGCTCGATTGGATGCTGCCCGGTCAGTCTGGTGTTCAATTGGCCAAGAAATGGCGAGCTGAACCTCGAACGCAAGGTGTCCCCATTCTCATGTTGACGGCCAAGTCTGAGGAGTCCGACAAAATAGCTGGCTTGGACGCTGGCGCAGACGACTACATCACCAAGCCGTTTTCGATGCAGGAAATGCTGGCCAGAATTCGCGCGGTCCTCAGACGAAGAGCCCCTGAGCAAGCACCTGTTCAGCTGATCCTTGGCGATCTGGTTTTAGACGGTTCTGCACATGCCGTAACTTGGCGTGGTGCGTCACTGAAGGTGGGGCCTACCGAATACAAATTGCTCAGTTACCTGATGCATCATCCCGAGCGCGTGCACAGTCGATCACAATTACTCGACAAAGTCTGGGGAGATCACGTGTTCATTGAAGAGCGAACCGTGGATGTTCACATCAAGCGTTTGCGCCAAGTGTTAGGGGAAGCTGGCGAGTGGATTCAGACGGTTCGCGGTGCGGGCTATAAATTGACCAAGCCGGGCTGAACAAGGATTGGGCATGCTGAAAAGATTGCTGGCATTGTGGGCCTTCATGGGGTTTGGCACCTTGTTTGCCTTTTTGCTCATGGGTGTTCTGGAGTGGCATTTGATTTTGCTGGTGGGCGGATGGGCTGGTGCTTCGGTTTGGCTGATTCAAGATCGCTTGCAATTCGATCGCATCATGAGTTGGATGCGTCGCCCGATCACTGAGCCTCGTGTTCCCAGTTGGGGGGGCTGGCAAGAATTGATCGACCGCTTTCGTAAAACCGCCAGAGAGCACCAGAGAGAGCTGGCCTCAAGTGATGAGCGCTTGTCTCAATTCTTGGAGGCCATTCAAGCCTCACCCAACGGTGTGGTGCTGTTGGATCCCGATGGTCGAATCGAATGGTCCAATCTCACCGCCTCCGAGCACTTGAGTCTGGATCCCAGCCGAGACCGTTTGCAACTGATTGGCAACTTGTTGCGTGACCCTGTCTTCACTCAACTGTGGCATGGTCAGATTCAACAAGACAGCATTGTCATTCAGGCTCCCAACTCCAGCCTCAGTTCACGGCGCCGCTTGTCCATTCAATTGTTTGCCTACGGAAGAGGTCGACGCCTGATGTTGACCAGTGATGTCACCCAAATCGAACTGGCAGAGGGCATGCGCCAGCAGTTTGTGGCCAATGTTTCCCACGAGATTCGAACACCTTTGACGGTGATTTTGGGTTTCATCGATACGCTCAACACCTTGGACTTGGAGGTCAAGGATCAGCGCCGTTACCTCAATTTGATGCATGAGCAGGCCAACCGCATGCACCAGCTGGTGAATGACTTGTTGACGTTGTCCAAATTGGAAGGCTCGCCAGCGCCGTCTGCCAAGGCCGCATTCCCTCTTGGGGACTTGTTGGACGAAGCCATTCGGTCAGCACAAGCCTTGTCGGAAACCCATGCGCGTGGTCAGCCGGCCCATGTCCTGCGCAAACAGGTGGATCCTGCACTTGAGTCAGCCCACTTTATTGGTTCACGTTCGGAAATTCAAAGTGCAGTGACCAATTTGTTGAACAACGCGGTTCGCTATTCGCCAGTTGGTCACGCGATTGACGTTTTCTGCCGGGTCAATGCCCTGGGTCGATTGGAGCTGTCTGTGCAAGACCAGGGCGCTGGCATTGCAGAAGAGCACTTGCCCCGGTTGACGGAGCGGTTCTACCGAGTCGATCTCAGCCGGTCTCGTGAGACCGGCGGCACGGGTTTGGGCTTGGCCATTGTGAAGCATGTGGCGATGCGCCATGGCGGCGAACTCGGAATCACCAGCACTTTGGGCAAAGGGTCACGCTTTACCTTGAGCTTTCCATTGAGTCGAATCATGGAACACATGCCTCAGGATCAAGCCCAAAGCCAAGCCTGAAATCATCACCGCTATCGCGCTGCTGATCCAAAAGGCTTGAGGGTGTTGCAGTGGCTCGAGGCTCAGGCCCCCATAGGCCAATCGATGACCGCCCCAAAGACCCAATCCCCAGAGCAGGGTCACGTAGATCACCATGGGCAGCATGGTGATTTTCAACGAGCGCAGCAAAAAATAGCCCATCACCTGCAGGCCATCGCCCAGGTGATAGAGCGCCACCAACACCAATAGCCCGCCAGCCATTTCAATCACCTGCGGCTCAGTTGAGAAGAGGCGGGCAATCTCATGATGGAGCAGCGCCAAGAGCGTCGCAGCCACCAAACCCAGGGAAATGACCCAGGTGTAGCCCGCCTTGACGCTCTCCCAAGCGTTGTGCCTTTGACCTGCTCCAATCCAGTAACTCAATCGGGCACTGGTGGCGATTGAAAACGCCATGGGCACCATGAATAGAAAAGCCGCCAGACTGGCCGCCACTTGGTGGCTGGCCGTTGCGTTGGCGCCCAATCGGGCAATGAACAAGGCCATCAGCGTGAACGAGGTCACTTCCACGCCCGAGGTGATGCCATTCGGAACGCCCAAACGCAGGATACTGAACAGGGTTTTAGGGTCGAGGCGCCATTCAGCGCGCCACAGTTGAAAAGGCTTGAACAACGGATGTTGTCTAAGGCGCCACAAGGCGGTGATCGTCATCCCCCATTGAATGATCAAGGTCGATAGGGCACAGCCACTGAGGCCCCATTCAGGAAAGCCCCACAGGCCAAAAGTGAGGCCAAAGGCCAAAGGTAGCTTCAGTCCCAATCCCGCCATTTGAATCCATGACACCAGCTGGGGGTTACCAATGCTTTGACTCAATGAGGCGTAAATGCGAAACATAAGCACTGCGGGCAAAGTCCAAGCCATGATCGCCAAATATTCCGAGGCGTGAACTTGAGCGTCTACAGGGGTTTGGGTGAACGCCAGCAAGGGCTCTGGGTGCTGCAACAAAGCACTGCCCAATAGCGAAACCAAGGTCCATAAAGCCAAGGATTGGCGAAACAAATGGCCTACGCGACGCGGCTGCTGGGCACCGACTTGCTCTGAAAAAAGCGGCAACAACGCTTGCAAAATCGACATCATCACGACATAAACCGTGATGTAAACCGATGAACCCACAGCCAATCCAGCCAAAGCGGTCGTGTCATAGTGGCCTGCGGCAACAGCATCCACGATGCCAAACAGCATCACCGCCCACTGTCCCCACAAAATGGTCAGCGAATGACGCAGGATGACGCGTTGTTCAGAGCGCATGCGGTCAGTGGGGGCGTCGATACCAAATCAGGTCGTCATCGCCCGCACCGCTGCTCGTCAAGGTGAGGCTTCGTTGCCAAACTTGCCCATCCACAGCGGATTCGTTCCCCATCAGGGCTTTGCGATTGGCGAACAACCATTCACACTGAGTCTGGGCATGCATCTGTGTGATGGGCACCAATTGAAGCGGGCGCAGGTAATAGTGCAGGGCAGAGACTTGTGCTCGGTTCAGATTCCAAGCATAGGCACAGGATGCGCTAGTGGGCAACTGGCGAAGTTGATGGCCCAATTGATCCAAGCCACGGGTTTGGTTCAAATAGGGCAACCACAGCGTCATGAGCAAGATCCAGCACATGGCGGCACCCCCTGCAGGCAAGGCCAGGCTTTTCCAGACCGAGGCCCGGTGACGACCTGTTCGCCAAGCAAACAACCAAAGCCAGGCGCTGGTGGCCAGCAGTGCGGTGAGGAGTTGTAGTTCGGACAAGGCCAATTCAAATCCCGGTAGCAGGCGCTGCAGTTGCGTGTGCAGGCTGGCTGGCCATTGGGTCAGCCCGGCCACCCACATCAGCCAGATCAACAAGCCGCTGCCCGAAAAGAGCAGCAAGGTGAACCAGTCGATGATGGACGACACGCTGCGTGTGAGGGTGGGCAGGGCAAATGCAGCCAGAACCGCTAAGGGGGGCAGGGCAAGCAAAAACCAGCGGTCATCGTGGCCCATCCATTGCGCATGGGCGAGCGTGATCAGGGCCAAAACTATGGGGGCTTGCAAATGAACGCTGCCATTCAAGTTGAGCCAGTGCTGGCGCCATTTCCAAAGGGTCCAAATGACCAATGGCCAAATGGGCCAGGTGAACCAAGCCAAATGCCGAATCAGGGGAACAGGACCGTGAGGCTGCGATTGAAGCCATTGCCACTGCAGATCTTGCCGCGCCAGGGCGATCACGAAGGCAATCACGATCAGCGCCAGGATGAGGTGAAGTTGAATTTCTCGGTGGCGTCGTCCTGCAGAACGTGAGGTGACGGTTTGAAGGGCATGGCCGATGGCCAATAAAGTGGCCAACACCGGTGCCCCGAAACTGGCCAGTCCAAGCAGTGGCAACAGCCGTGAGAGCAAGCGCAACCATCCCCGGCCACTGGTGATTGAGAGGGCGCACAGAAAGGCCGTGACACACAACAACTGAATCACGTAAGGCGAGAACTCATGCGCAAATTGGGAAAAACCCAATGCGGCCACCAACGCCAACAAGGCCGAATCCGCCATGGACAGGGCATAGTCGTTGGGTTGAGCTTCGCCACCAAACGCAAAACTCACGGGTTGGGCAGCTGTAGCCAAGGCAAAACCTTTGGAAGCCAGCCAAGTTAATGCCAATACGCTCAACAGAATCAGCCATGCGCTCACTTTCAGCAGGAAGAACAAGGTTTCACTGGTCAATCCAACAGGCAAGGCTTGGCTAAGCTGTGAAAGGGCCATGGGACGTAACAGCCCATGGAACAGGCTCTCTTGCTGCCAAAGGGGCAGGGACGAGGAGGACTCCATCAACATCCAGCCCATTTGGCTGAGCTCAACGGGTTTAAAGGGAACGCGCCCTAGAAAGCCCACGCTGGCATAAATCAGGCATAGGGCCAGCAGGAGCCAGCGAGGAATTCCACGCACGGCCTGCGCGGTCACGATCGCGGGTGTGGTGGAAGGAAAATGCCGATTCACGGGTCAATGCAAAAAAAAAGCAGCCTGGACGTGCCGGGCTGCCATTTGCCGGAAGGCCAAATCTTATTTGGCAGCCGTGCGGTTGTAGCGATTGCGGAATTTCTCAACGCGACCACCCAAGGTGTCCACCGACTTCTGTGTGCCGGTGTAGAAGGGGTGAGATTCGCTGGAAGTGTCGAGCTTGAACAAGGGCAACTCGCGGCCATCGTCCAGCTTGATGGATTCCTTGGTGTTCACGCAAGAGCGCGTCACAAATTGGAAACCGTTGGAAAGATCCACGAAACAGACTTCGCGGTAGTTGGGGTGAATGCCTTCTTTCATTGATGACTCCTGTGGGCAGCCAGACATGGGTTCAATGCCACTTACCCGGTTAGAAAACGTGAATTATGCCATTAAGCCTTGGCTGAATCTGAATCGCCCTGGGTTTCGTGGAGGCCAGTTGGTTTACGTTGAGACCTCGGTCTCGTTCTTCCCGGCAAGTTGCCGGTAGTAGTTCACCTCAGCTTCAGCCGGTGGAATATACCCAATCGAG
>Ga0172373_10000074_pt1 | contig 134904 bp, 109 predicted proteins | sample Lak10m_2_FD_114546 | JGI IMG/M metagenome (GOLD analysis project Ga0172373, IMG submission 114546) | Freshwater microbial communities from Kabuno Bay, South-Kivu, Congo - kab_092012_10m | ecosystem: Environmental > Aquatic > Freshwater > Lake | place: Democratic Republic of the Congo... | reverse complement strand
CCGACTAATTTTATTTCTGTATCTTTACCCATGTTGTTTAGTTTGGTTCGCAAAACAAACTTACAACATGGGGTGAAACCCTCGGGAAGTAACCCCTCTTTTTTTTAGTCGGTCAGTAGTGATTAATTATTATTCTTCAAATTCCTTAAATATCCTCATCAGTTCGGTGTTGTTCTTGGCATCATAAAGATCACGGATATGACTGACGGTTTTCTCAATGTTTGAAATGCTGGTTCCAGTATATTCTGCTATTTTTTTCAAGGTCAAACCCCTTGAAAGCAGATGAATGATCTCTTTCTGATTGGTAGTGAGTAAAAACATTTTGTTCCGGGGACCAAATGAAAATTTCTTGGAGGGATGTTGACTGAACGAACCGGAGAAAACCGTTTGACCTTCAGCTACCTTTTCAAGGGTTGATTTCAGCTCCGATTTATGTGAAGTTTTTATGATGTATGCCATAGCGCCTGCTGTAAACATTTTACGCTGCCAATAGGAGGAGTCCTCGGTCGTGTAAATTACAACAGGTTTACTTGGCAGTTGTTGCAGTAATTTCCTGATATTCTCCAGTGGACTTATTGCCGATATCCACAAATCAAGGATAATGATGTCGAAGGTGCCCGGATCGATTTGTGAATTTAGTAGTTCATCCACATTTTCAGCGCTCCCGGTGATTCCAATACCATCGCGCAACGGTCTGAACATACTTTTCAAACCAGCCACGATTACCGGATGGTCCTCAATTATAAAAAGCCTGATCATAGTTTATCTCTGTAAGTTCATGCTTGCTTTATGGATAAGGGTATGATGATCTCCCAACTGCTTCCACTCCCAGGTAAAGAGGATAGATTGACCTTCCCATTGAGCAACCTGGCCCGTTCATAGATGTTCATTATTCCCATTCCTTTTCCCTTTACCATAGCGGGGTCAAAACCGGGTCCGTTATCGATATAGGATATTTGCAGTAGATTTTTTATTACTTTCACCCGGATTCTTACCTGTCCTTCTTTGACATATTTTCCTGCATTCATCAATAACTCCTGTATGATCCTGAAGGAATGGAGGACAATTTCCTGCGAAAACACCCGCTGTTCTTCCGGCAATTCAAGATCTATTTGTAAACCCGTTAGCTTATGTATGTCTTCGCACAATCCGAAAACCAGCTCTTCAAAACTCGATTGCTCGACCATCACTTTGTTCATCTTATGAGATAGAACGCGCAGACTTTGCCTGGTATCTTCGATTTTTTCAATCAACTGATTTTTTATGTCAGGATCAGGAAAATCTATTTTAGCGATCTGGTCGGTGATTGAAAGAACAAATTGACCGGTTATGTCGTGTAACTCTCTTGCCGTTCGTCCTTTCTGATCCTCCTCCATCCCGATGATCCTCCTGGCAGCAACGATGTTTTGCCGTTGCAGTTTCATCCTGTTGCGTTGTGCCAGCCAAATGATCCCGGATAGGATAATAAGGATGACAAGAACGGCGATGATCAGCCATAGTTTTATTTGCTGAAGTTGAATGTGCTGAATAAAAAGTTCCCTGTCCTTGCTCTTCATGTCGAACAATGCGGCAAGCAACCTGACTTGTCCGGAAGCGGTTTTTAAATCTGCTTCCGTTCTTGATTCCAACGCCTTTTTTTGGTAAGTTGCGGCTTCTTTGTACTCTCCACTCTCCATTAATATGTCGGCATAGGAATCGTAGAGCGTGGAAAGCCAGTCTTGATTATTTCCCTTCAACGCCACCGGGATGGCATGATCGATGAGGCAGGATCTTGCGAACTTGATATCACCTTTTTCAAGGTAACTATAGGCCATGTTATTATAAGTACCCATCTCAATTTCAGGCAAATTGCAATTTTTTACAAGAAGTAATGCAGATTTGTAATAGTAGATAGCCGAATCGGGATTGGCGTGATCATAACCTATATTAACCAATATATTTGCTTTTTCCTGTTCTGCTCCCTTGCAGTATTCAAGCATGCCTAAAGCTTCTTTTTGCATATTGAAAGCGCTCCGGGGATTCTTCTCATAGCTTGCAAGATTACCCAAAGCAACACCCATCTGCCTGTATAGGGAATTAGCTTTAGCAATCCGATATCCTTTTTGATACATTAACCTGGCGCCGGAAACGTCCTTCATTTCATATTTTACATTTCCCAGTACGAGGTATATATTCGATATATATTGATAGTCATGATTCAATTCTGCAATTCTCAATGCTGAATCCAAAAATACAAGGGCTGTTTTATTGTTACAGGCGTCGTTATACAACAACGCAATATTAAAGAGTATTCCTGACTTTTGTCTTTCAAGATTTTCCTCAATAGCAAGGTTTAAGGCCTTATTGTAATAAATGTAACTCGAATCCTTTTCACTTGGTGTAAAAGACATACCCATTAAGATGTAAGCTTTTACAAGCAACTCCGGTGAATTTATCCTTCCGGCAAGGCCAACAGCCTTTCTTGCATAGGATATGGATATCCTGTTATTGCTGATTCTGTATTCGTTTACAAGAGAATCAAGGATTTGGAGGGAATCCGTTTGTTTTGATCGGTTCTTGTCTTGCCTGCCGTGTTGTGATGAACCGGATATGCTTATTCCGGGATTTATCATCCCGGTTAACAGGATAAAGGAAATAACAAATAGTAATTTTTTATCGGATGGCATAGGGTGATGTACAATCGTGTAATAAGAATTCGTAAAATGGTCGAATCTCTTTTCAAAAGTAATTGCAACCAGGGAGATAATCAAACAAATTTTATTTTTTATTGCCTGATCATCAAGTTTAGGATATTACATAAACCGCCGGGAAACTCATAATTTTACTTACAATTCATATCCCGGGGCGGTTTTAGTGACAAAATCAGAGGGAGTCACCTGCCTTCCATCAAAAAACGCCGGGATGAGATTACCATTCGCTTCTCTTTTTTCAAAAATAGCAACCCTTTTCTGGTTCAGGCTAACCCAGATATTCCATTCATCATGGCCTCCCAGGCTGAAATTCACACTTGCTTTTAAGGAATAAAATCCGAGAAAATTGTACCTGATCTTCTTCCAATATTTTTTTGGATCTTCGTCGGGGTTTAAATAGTGAGTATTATCAGAATGATCACTCCAAATAATTCCTTGGACCGCATAACTATTCTTAAAATCAGGATCGGATGTTAACTTCCTGGAAAAATAATCCGTAATCGCCGAGGTCAATGTGGTTCCCTTGCGTTTTACAAAAAAAGATATTACATCCGACGGACCCAGAAAATAGAACCCGTCAAAGTTGAATCCGCAGTTCTTCCACTCGTCCTGTTTGTTATCTTCCACCAGTATTTTAGTCCACATCCTTCTATAATCTCCGTCTTTTGCCGGTGATTCTTCCTTTAGCTTGTCCAGTTTGGCTTCTCCTTTATCCTTCCACAAGGTTCTTGCATGGTGGTACATCAGACCGGTTCCTCCTTTCGATTCCATCTGGTAACTTGCAGGATTCAATATCCAGAACCCGGATCCCCATTCTTTCTGAAGTCGCAACTTGGTATATTCGGCAATTTCCACATTCGTTCCTGAATAGCCCCCACCTCTGTTTGAAATCGGGCAACTGAGATAGATTATCATCTTGCCCTGGGATTTCGCATGGGATATATCTTCTCTGATAAGTTTGATTTGCTCATCAAACAGTTTTTCCCAGTCGCCTCCCTGCCATATGAATCTCATCGGGAAGCCCTTGACTGGAGTATTATTTAATATTTTCATATCCTATAATAATATAAGACGAATTACCTGCTAAAGATAGTTTATCTCGAAACGCTTGTCAATTGTGTAAATCCGGAAGACAGGTTTATTGAGGAAAGTAGGAATAAATGAAAACCCCGGGCTCGTAATGAACAGACAATCAATATATTTATAAAAACGAATGGCGTGCATTCTGCACGCCATTATTCTACTTCCCTCTCTCTTGCAAGGCCGGAAAATAAATATTTCCAAACCGACCTTGATTACATTGCCAGACAATCAAATTTCAACTAAATAATAGACAATCCCTTATTCTATACAAATCTTACTAATAATTATTTCACCATCAACAAACAGTTTTATTACATATATTCCTTTCGGTTTGGCCGCCAGATCAATACTAGTGTCATTTTTGAATGAGTTTGTCAGGATAATCCCTCCATCCAATTTGCTTATTTCAACAATTACCGGTTTATCCGATAATGCATCTAACGATATATTTATTAACCCACTTGTTGGGTTGGGAAAAATTCTCACATCTTGTTCTTTTATTTTATTAATTGAAGTTGGTTCATTTACTATTATTTTAAATGTGGTGGAAGCAAATGCTCCGGCAGTATCGGTAGCTGTTACCCGGATATTCAAAATTTCGACAACAGTTGGTGTGCCTGAAAAGGCGCCTGTTATGGTGTCAAAAGTCAACCATCCTGGTAAGGGATTTCCATTGGTGAGTTTTGCGCCATAGGTTAATGTGTTGTTTCCATCATCATCAATAAAAGTGCTGTCAGGAATTGTATAATTGAATGACTGCCCAACATTCGTTGTCTGATCAGGAATCAAATTCTTTACATAGGGAATAAAATTGGTGTATCTTAAACTGTCAATAAAACTTGTCGACACCCAATATAGATCTTTATTTGATCCATAAGTCATGTATAGACCGTCGGGTGTAATATCTCCTGATGTTTCATCGTTTGGCGTGTTAATTATATTTCCCAGGTTTTTGGGATTAGTCCAGGTACCGTCCGTCTTTATATAGGAGATGTATAAATCATTTTCTCCATATCCTTCATCCCTGATCGATTTAAATATCATGTAGCTTTCGTCAGACGAAACATAAGGATCTCCCCATGTTTGAGTACCTTCATAGTTTATCGGAATTGGCAGAATGACCCTATTTTGATAGGTGCCATTGCTGTATTGACACCTGCAAATATATCCTATGCTACTTGAAAAATAGATTGAGGTATCGCCAACAATACAAGGATGATACTGGTAGGCTTCAGAATTTGGAGGATTGCCAAGGCTGATCGGATTGCTCCAGTTGTTCCCCTGTTTTTCGGAATAGCTAAGATCCTTTACACCTTGGTGGTTGACAGCATTACTTGCAAACATATATAAACGGCCGCCATTATAAGCAAAGAATGGTTCGCCGGTTGCCCGGCCAATTGAGAATGGGATGGTATCGGGTGTAGTCCAATGATTGTTAGTATACGTAGTGTACATGATATATGGATTTCCGGGTTGAGGCCACTTTTCGATATAGAAAAATATGGATTCGCCATCGGGCGAGAAAGAAATCACTGCCTCATTCCTGTTAGGTAATGAAACGATGCCCGGTGCAAATATTTGCGGTGTATTCCCGGGAGGTGTTTGTCCGAGATATAAACTATCCTGAGGTATTGATTGTGAAGATACAATACCTCCAAACAATAAAAATAAGATGAATGTTAATGCTGGTTTTTTCATAATGTAAAAGATTCTTGCTGTTAATAATTTAGTTGGCACAAATAAAGCAAGAAGAATTGCTGTTATCGACCTTTAACGTGTTAATGGACTATTTTAAGAAAAAAAAATGAGATTCATCTTCCTACTCCTCCCTGATGACCTCTGCAGGGTTGCGACTTGCGGCAATCCAGCTTTTCCAGCTAACGGTTAACAATGCAATTCCCAGAGCGATGAATCCTGCGAACGCGAAAAACCACCAGTTTAACACTGTTTTATAGGCAAAATTCTCCAGCCATTTGTGCATTGCAATCCATGCAAGGGGTAAAGCAATAAAGAACGCAATGCCCACCCATTTTGCAAAGTCTTTATTGAGCATGACCATGATTTCAATATTTTCGGCGCCATTTATTTTACGGATTCCAATTTCTTTTGCTCTCCTTTCGATCAGGTAGGACAATAATCCGAACAGTCCCAGGCACGAGATGACAATCGCAATGAACGTAAATACTGAAATCAGTGAACCAAAAGCTTCTTCTTTTTTATACTGCTTATCAAACCAGTCGTCATAGAAAAAATATTCCATCGCACTGTACGGAGCTATCCTTTTCCAGGCAGACTTTATGAAATCAATCGTACCGGCAATATTTTTCCCTTCAAGTTTTACGGTCATGTCAGGCAAATAGGACGTATTAAAATCCATTTCAATAGGCACAATTTTTTCGTACAGGGAATTCGTGTGAAAATCCTTAACAACACCTATTATTTCTGAATTTCCGAGAGACTTTCCCCTGAAATTATCCCATTTGTTTTCTTTAATCAGTGTCTCATTGACCAGGCAAACATTTTTATCGGCCGGTGCAAAATTTCTTCCCTGCAAAAGTTTTATACCATAGGTCGAAAGAAAGGAGGAATCAATATACATGAACCAGTTATTTCCATCTGTCCCCGCCAGGTTACCGGGAATTCCATATGACATTGTAACTTGCGAAATTCCCGGATTTTTCAATAGTTCTTCCTTTAAGGCAAATGGTTTAATATCAGGCGGGATGCTGATATGCAGAAGCAGGTTCTTATTGAACCCAAGGTCTTTGGTATTTATAAAATTCAGCTGGTTCTTAATTATAATAGCAGATATGATAAGGGTAATGGCAATAGTGAACTGGAAAATAAACAGGTTTTTCGGTAAAAATAGGCTGAACTTAACGTTAAACTTTTGACTTTTAAATAATTCCGAAGTTTTGAACTGCGACAGATATATGGCCGGATAATAACCTGAAAGTATGCCCAGCAGCAGCGCGAAAATTAAAATCCATAAAATCTGAGGGAAGTTATAAAACCAGGAAACATCAACAGGGCTGTTCACCATTTTCCCGAACGCAGCCGACATGTATTTTGAAATGATTATCGCAAGGGCGAAAGCTATAAATGATAATCCCGCTGATTCAAGCAGGAACTGCTTTATCAGCAATGAACGTGAAGCCCCGGATACTTTTTTAAGTGCAATTTCCCTGGACCTTGAGAATGCTTTAATCGTGCTTAAATTGATATAATTTATGCAGGCGAGCAATATGAGGAGTATCGAAAGTGTTAAGAAAATAAACAACATCAGTTTGTCGCCGTGTTTAAACCCGTCACTCTGGGACTTGTCGAAATATAGTTCCGAATATGGCTGAAGCTTCAGGAAGAAAAAATATTCATGTCCTTTTGAAGAGGTGTAGGATTCTTCTTTCAGCTTATTATTGATCAGCGGGATATTTGCTTTCTGGTGCAGCAGCAGGTAAATATCACACATATAGATTATTGTATGTTTACCGGGTGAACGAGGGTCGGTGAACGAAAGCGATCTGAAATGGAATGATTTGCTTTCAAAGGAGACCAGGGCTTCAAACTGTATCCTGGACTCTGCCGGAGGGTCTTTGGCTAAGGCAGTTACAGTTAAAATGTTTTCATCATCCCCCATTTTTACTTTGATTGTTTTGCCTATCGGATCATCTTTCCCGAAAAGCTTTTTGGCGGTGCTTTCAGTGAGAATGATTGATTGGATGTCGTTAAGCGCCTCCGATGTGTCCCCTTTAATGAGAGGGAAAGAAAACATAGTGAAAAATGACGGATCGGTCGATAACACATTATTCAGTCTGACGGGTCCTGCGGGAATTATCATATCCAGTTCAATCCTGTCGATACGGCAGGACTCTTTGACTTCGGGATATCCGGATGTGAGTTTTTCGGCCCAATCCTGTTTTAAGGTAGAGCTGTTGCCGTCGGAGGCAATGTTCATGACCAGAAAGATATTATTATACTCTTTATGGAACTTATCGGTGCTGTATTCGCGGATTACATATCTCGAAATAACCAGTATTGTCGACATACTGACGGCAAGTCCGAATACAATGATCAGTGTAAACAACAGATTCTTGCTGTAATTCCTGAAAGTGATCTTTATTATATGCCTGAACATAATTTCAGATTGTTGATTGTTCTGATTTATTCATTTCTCAAGGCATTGACAGGATTTCCAGTTGCGACCCTGATGGTTTTCCAGCTGATCGCAATGACGGCTAAAGTTATTGAAGAGATGGCTGCAAGTAAAAAGATCCACCAGCTCAGGGCCGTTCTGTAAGCAAATCCTTCAAGCCAGCGGTTAAGAACAATCCATGCAACCGGACTTGCAATGATCACAGCAAATGCAACCCATTTGAGAAAATCCATATTAAGCATCACCAGGATTCTGAATTCAGTAGCTCCATTTACCTTGCGGATACCTATCTCCTTTATCCGCCTTTCACATAAAAAAACAGCCATCCCTAAAATACCAAGCATCGATATGATGATCGCAAAGAATGAAAACACCAGAGTAAGGTTCCGCAAACGGATTTCGTCCTGGTACTTCTGCGACATCAGGTCATCAAAATAACTGTATGAAAAACTCCTGGAATCCCTGTTTTTTCTGTATGTATCGCTGATGAATTTCAGGGTTTCACCCTTATTTTTTTCAGAGATCCTGATATTCATTGTCATGATATTCTGTGGATCGTTGGTGATTATGAGTGGTCCGATTGCATATTGAAGGGGACGGAAGTTGAAATCCTTAACCACACCTACAATCACATATTCACCTAATTTTTGCCCGATGGGGTTTTCAAACTTCAGCGCTTTTTCAGCAGTCTCATTGATGACGACAGGTAAGGAAAATCCTAAATCACCACCTGGCTTTTTCGCAGTATCCTTCTGTATGGTCTTCCAGAAGGCATCATAATCCATTTGCAGAAACTGTCCTTTGGTCACCTGAAGTCTGTAAGTTTTAGCAAAATCCTCATCCGCAAAAATCATTGAAGCCCTGATACTGTCAATACGGTTACCGTGCTCCACAGCAAATGTCATTTGCCATCCAAAATCAACCGGAGCGTATGAGGTTGCTGAAACACTCAGGACGTTCGGATTCCTTAGCAGTTCATTTTTAAAGGTTTTGTTTTCATACCAGAGTCCTGTAGGGACAACGATGATGTTTTCTCTGTCGAAACCAAGGTCCTTTCCATTGATGTAATTCAACTGTTTTATAAAAACTATTGCGGCAATGATAAAAAACGCAGCAATGCCAAACTGGAAAATGACGAGGATCCGGGTAAATCCTTCTTTGGATCCGGTCTGACTCCCTCCCCTGAAGATATTCAGCGGTTTTAAAGAGGAAAGGTACATTGAAGGATAAAAACCTGCAACACCCCCCGCAAGTATTGTTAACATGAACAGCATGGCGAGAAATCCAGGGGAAAAATGAAGGATGAGATCATGTCCGGTAAATTTATTGAACCATGGAAGGATCAGCCATATAAGGAAGAGAGCAACTAAGGCAGCAGCAATAGTTTGAATTATGGTTTCTGCCATAAACTGCAAGGTAATTTCCGGGCGTTCGGCTCCACAGACTTTTTTAAGTCCGATTTCGGTCGATCGCTCCGAATATCTTGCTACTGATAATACAGAAAAATTCAGGACTGACATCAGCAAGATCAGGATCGCCAGAGAAGAAAAAATCAAAACATATTTGTAACTGCTGATGTTCTTGTCGTAAATGTATGTCGGATAGTCGGTATAAAGATGAATATCTGTCAGGGGCTGAAAAAGAAGTTTATCCGAAAACCTGGAAACATGGCTTAAATGATTGGTGATCTCTCCAAGGAACTTTTCATCAATAACTGCATTTTTTGTCAGTTTAATGTATACACGTACATGAGCTTTATCACCCCATTCATTTGCCAGCCTGGCATAATGACTGCTTTTTTCGGGAAGTATGTACCCGAAATCGATATGACTTTGACGGGGGATTCTCAAAACACCACTTACTGTGTAGACTTCTTTGTCATATTTATCAATGATGATATTTTGTCCAAGGGCCGGCTGATTCCCGAACAGTTTTTTCGCTACATCTTCGGAAAGCAAAATATTTGAGGGTTTTGAAAATGCTTTCATTGCATTGCCTTCGGTGAAATAAAATCCACCAAATACAGCAAAGAAATCATCATTGGTTGTCAGTCCGCGGGCTTCAATTTTTTCAGATCCTTTTTCGATCGACAAAGGGGAATCTTCTGAATCAAAGCTCAGATAAGTTGCATTTTCAATCTGTGGAAAGGATGTTTTCAGAGTTTTCGCCAAAGGGCGGTAGCAACCCGCCGATTTCACAATTTCATCTCCTTCCTTTACCAGAGTAAGCACCCTGTATATCCTGTTATAATCTGGATGAAATTTCTCGTAACTGAGTTCGCGGTAGACCCACAAATAAATCAGTATGCTGGCCATCACGCCTATGGTGAATCCCATGAACGTGATAAAAGAATAAACAGGTTTATTGATGAAATTCCGGGTCAGTACTTTCAGTTGCCAGATCATAGTTCAGGAATTATTCAACGATCATCAGGATATCTTCGGAATCAGATACGGATTCGGCAAGTTTCTTTAATTCATTTTTTTTGCCGGCGGGAGCTGTAGAGTGTTTGAACTGCACCGAGTTTACTCTTTCCTTCAGTTCGCTTCCTTTAAGCGAAACCATGATCTCACCGTTATTCCCGATCATGTATGAGGAAGGCCATACCGGCAGTCCGCCATCCAGATCATTTTCAAGAATGTCTTCTTCATAATTCTGAGGATTGCCTTTTACGATAAACAGTTTATGGCTTGATTTTTCGAACAGTGCATAATAGATTTTCAGTTGTTTGCTTTTCCTTGTGTTGAAGCAATCGTAGCTGTCTTTTGAAAATGTAATAAAAATATAGTTCCTGCCATCGGCCCAGCTTTCAGGGATGATCTTTCCGATGAGATTGAAATCAGGATCAAGTCCTTCTTTTTTAGAAAGCTTGTATTTCCCTGGACTCAGGACATACACAGGGAGCAGCCGGTTCGGCGGAATTACCTGGAAAACGGTATCATTGAAGGCATTCCTGAAAAACAGCCTTCCATTATTTTCATATTGGGTACCCTGGTCTGTACCCCGCATCAGGGATTTTGAAAAACTTGTCAGTTTTTCAAATTGGGTAAAGGTGGCCAGCGTATCTCCCTGTTTATTGAATATGCCCATCATGTAGTTTCCTCCAACCATGTAATCGTTTCCCAGAGGTTTGGCATAGGTGTTTTGATCGAGCAAATAGGTTCCGGTTCCGTTATATAAATACTCCGAACCGGCGCTCCACATTCCATTTGCTGCAGCTTTTTTCACGGGAGGATGTATCTTTCCGGGGTTCAGGTCGACTGCAATGTTTCCCAACGCCCTGATCTGCCTGGGTTTTTCGGGGTCGAATTTCTCAGCAAGGCTTATCGGCATCTGCGAACAATCATATTGCATGATATAAGACTGTCCTGTAAGTGAATTCCGGTACTTGTAATAGAGATTGTTACCCTGGGCCCAAACCGAATTTCCTCCTCCTATAAATGTGTTATCACCCCTGACAACAATCATTTTTGCTGTGACATCTATCCCCGTATATTCATTCTTCACTATTTCGCTGATATATTTTCCCTCTCTTGTGTAGAGAAGTATACCGGATGGATTTACTGCGACGATATTCTTATCCATAAGGTAGTATTTATACTTCATTGCCCTTGAAAAGCCTGTGTCGGGAACTTTCTGGATCCGGATATAAGTAATCTTTGAAGCTATATTAGATAATACAAAGTTTTTGACATTGTTAAGGTTTCTTTCAAGGTCAATTACTACAGGCGGCTTCGAAGGATCAACCGAACGCTCCTCTTTGAACCTTAATCCCGGGGGCAGCTTTTTAAGTGTATCAGAAAGTCTCTGTTCGTCAGCCTTTCGTTCAGCCTCCTCCGCCTCCTTTTCTTTTCCAAGCATTTCTTCAGCAAGTTTTCTTTCATCGGTTTTCAAGCGGTTTCCACTACAGGAAATGAGTGAAAGCAGTAAGCATGAGAACAGTATTATAGAAAGTTGTCTAAGTCTGCTATTCATAAAAGTTGTATGATCAATCTTTTTATGTTTTCTTCCCTTGATGATTTCTTCCCTTGATGATTACCCGCGATTGTTTGATTATGCAATCATTCACTCATATTTTAAAGCTTCCACCGGGTTCTGATTCGCGGCTTTCCAGGCTTGCCATGTAATGGCAATAATGGCGATTGCAAACACAAACAACGCACTTATTATAAAATATCCGGGATGCAGTCTGATACGTTGCACATAATCGGTGAGCCATCGGTTCATAACGATATATGCTCCGGCTGATGCTATGAAAATTGCAACTGCCACAATGATCATGATGTCCCTGAACAACACTGAGATTACCTGGCTAACAGAACTCCCGTTCACTTTACGAATCCCGATTTCTTTGGTACGGCGTGAGATCTTGAGAACACTCAGGGCCAGTAAGCTTATCAGGCTGATGAAAACCACTTCGGCACCTCCGATGAAAACCATATCTGCAAGCCGGTTTTCCTTTTTGTACATCCCATCAAAGATATCCGCCAGCAATTGATGATTGAATATAAAATTGTCATCAAAGCGGTTGAAAACCGACTTGATTTGCATCAGCTGGATTCCTGTCAATGGATAATTACTGCGGATGTAAATGTTTGGAGTTCCCCAGAAACAATTCGCGATAACAAGGGGAGCAATGGGTTCGCCCGGATTGGTCATGTAATAAAAATCCTTCACTATGCCGATAATTTCAACCCGTTTGTCATTGTATAGAATTGTTTGTCCGGCTTTTAGCTGTATTCCCAGGTATTTCACCGCTGATTCGTTCAGGACAACAGCCTGGCTGTCAGCCATTGACTGGCGAAAAAACCGTCCGTCTATCAGTTTAAATTGCATGAGCTCTCCAAAGCCGGGCTTTTCACGGTATTCATTGATGGCTTTGTTGTTGTTTTCCCCGTCAGTCAGGGTTCTTATGTACTGTCCGCTGCATCCGCCGCCCATAAAGTGTTCTCCGCCACAAACAGCGCTTACGAAAGGTAATTTCAGCAATTCAGTTTTAAGGCTTTCATATTTCCTGGATATGGGCATGCTGCAATTGCTGACCGTGGTTACATTATTCTTGTCGAACCCCAGGGGTACGTCGTGCATGAAAGACAGCTGCGATAAAATAATGACGACACAGCTGATAAAAAATGATGCCACGGTAAACTGGATAAATACCGAAGCTGCAGAAAGCCAGTTGTTGTTTCCGCTGCTTGAAATTTTTCCCCTTAATCCCAATGCGTATTTCATTCTTGAGAGATAGAGCACAGGATAACCTGCAGTGATCGCGAGAAGCACGGTCAGCAAAATGACACAGGAAATAATACCTCCCGATGAAAACAAATCTGAAAGATCGACTTTCGACTGCATCAAAGCCGACAGAAATGGCATCGATTTATAGATTATCAGAAATGCCAGACAGGCTGAAAAAATATAAACAATGAGTGTTTCTAAAAAAAACAGTTTTGCAGTACTTGCCTTTGTGGCTCCGAACAAGGTCCGGGTCGATATTTCGGTAATGCGTTTTTCGCCCTGGATAATGAACAGGTTAATATAGCTGAGCAGTGCCGTGAGTAAAACAAACAAGGCGATCAATCCTACGATCAACATTTGTTTCGTACTGCCGTGGTTCGGTATAAATGAACTTGCAGCAGAATGCAGGTACAGATCGGTCAGAGGCTCAACCCCCGACCGGACCTGAGCGTTCATTCCCCTGGCCCAGTCCTTCATTAGAAAATTATTTGCATTTGCAATTTTAGCTTTTGCTTCTTTTGAATCAACATTTGGTTTGAGTAAATAATATGTTTGAAATTCAAGACCACCAAACCAGTTCATATTAAGAGTGGAAATGGAAATCAACAGATCGAAACTTAAATGTGAGTTTTTCGGAATTTCATCCATTACCCCGGTAATCATCACATGTTCACCATCCGATTCAATTTCTTTTCCAATGCAGTTCGTTGTATGGAAAAGTTTTTCTGCAAGAGAATTTGTGATCACGGCACTTTTTTTCCCTAGCAGTGCTGTTTTGTCATCGCCGGTATTCAGGGAAAGTCCGAATACCTTAAAAAATTCAGGATCAGCATAGAAAATCCCAATTTTTTCTATTTTATTTACCTTGGTTTGAACAGATGTTTTCCAGCCCCCATATAACTGAACAGCAGATTCAATTTCGGGAACTTTACCGGGAAGCTGGGTGTATGCCTGGCGTAAGGAAATGCCGTATACTTCGGTGCTTGTATTATCCGTTACCCGGCTGTAAAGTCTGACAACCCTGTCACTGGTTTTAAAATGCTTGTCAAAACTAAATTCAAGGCGCAGGTATGTGAGTGTGAAGATCACGGTTGTTAGCGCCACTGCAAGCCCTGTCACGTTTATAATGAGCATGAAGGGGTTACGCTTCAATATTCTCAGGACGAATTTTAAATCATTCATGTTGGTATCATTTTTTTAAATCGGATGTGCGTCACGTCTATTCGGTTTTCAGCGTTTCAACCGGATTCACCGTTGCAGCCCTGTATGACTGGAATCCTACGGTAATCATGGTTATCATACAGCTGATCAAACCTGTAAGTACGAAGATCCACCATGCGATACTGGTCCGGTATGCAAAATTTTCCAACCATCTCAACATGACATACCAGGCGATTGGCGTGGCTAATACAAATGCGACGGTTATCCATTTCATAAAACTTATAGTTAGCATTTGCATGATTTCCGAGACAGTAGCTCCGTTAACCTTTCTGATGCCAATTTCTTTCGTACGGCTTGTTATGATGAAGGAAGCCATACCAAAAAATCCCATGCCGGCCAGGATAATTGCCAGTACGGTAAAATATCCCATTAAATGAAAAGTCTTTTCATCGGATTGATAGAGTTGCTCAAGTTGCTTGTCCAATAAGTGAAAATCAAATACCTGATCCGGGTAAATAGTGTTACAGATCTCCTTTATTTTATGGATGGAGTTTGCCACATTTGATGGCTTCACTTTGACCATTAGTTGCCAACATTCTTTATACTCAATCACAAACACCGCGGGCTTGATTTTTTGATACAATGATTCGAAGTGAAAATCGCTGACAATGCCTATAATCTTCCGGCCTGATTTGGGCCAGTTGCACTTAATCGACTGTCCTACCGGGTCTCCGTGAATTCCCAAACTTTTAACAGCCGCTTCATTGAGAATAACTGATTGACTGCTATCCGTTTTATATTCATTTGAAAATAATCGTCCTTTTACAGCTTTGATATTCAATGTGTTAAAATAATCAAAATGAACATGGACATAGGGGATCTTAATCGGGTTTTTTTGTTCCTGCGGAATAACAGTCCCAAAATTGTTCAGATCATCAGAAGGAACACGGCTGGCTGTTGAAACGCTGACAACTGAATTCTGATCAAGAAGTGCCCGCTTCAGTGTCATGTATTTTCCTTCATTCTCAAAGGTCCCGACTTCTGATATGAGAACATACTCCTTATCGAATCCCAGATCGCCATGCTGGAGGAACCTGATTTGCCGAAACATAACAATTGAAATTGTAATCAGAATGATGACGATGGTAAACTGAGCGCCAACAAGGATTTTCCTGAATTGAAATTTATGTTCCCCGCTGTTTTTTGATGATTGAAACACTCTCACGGGACTATAGGATGAAAGTATAAAAGCGGGATACCATCCTGCCACAATTCCTACGATTAACAGGATTCCAAGAATTCCAATGATTGTGTTTGTATTAATCAGTGTCAGGATTGACAGGTCTTTTCCTGATAACTCATTAAACAGAGGCAAACTTAAACCAACGACAAGAAGTGACAGGCAGAACGATAAAACAACCATTATAAATGATTCGAAAATATACTGTTCTGCCAGCTGCTTGCGCGATGCCCCACATGCTTTTCTCATGCCGATTTCCACCACCCGTGTAGTTGAACTGGCAGTAAGCAGATTGATATAATTGAAGCAGGAAATGAGCAGGACCAAAAACGCAATTGCAGAGAAAATCAGGACATACAAAATGCTGTTCTGGGGCTGAATGTCAGTCTTAAAATGAGAGGAGTACAGATGAATGTCTTTCAGTTTTTGTAAAGAATACTCCGACGGAGGATTATTCGGGTCTTTAATAGTTTTCATCAACTGCCTGCATTTTGCTTCAACTTCAGGTATGGAGAAATGGTCCGGTAACAGAAAATAGACCAGGAAGTTTTGCCATCCCCAGTTGTCCATTCCTTCTTCTTTTTCGGTACCGGCAAGGGTCAGAATTATGTCATAACGGAAATGGGAATTTTCAGGCATATCGTCCATCACAGCTGTGATGGTATAATTGGATTCGTTATTCAATTTCAGCACTTTGCCTACCGGATCTTCATTTCCAAAATATTTACGGGCGGTTTTTTCAGAGATTACGATGGTGAATGGTTGCTGCAAAGCGTTTTGAGGATTTCCCTGCCTGAAATTAAAAGAGAATATGCGAAAGAAAGCAGCATCGGCGTATGCAATCTGGTTTTCTTTGAACCGTTTTTCTTTATATTCCACAAGTTCATTATACCGTGGTAAGATCCTGGTATAGCTTTTTATTTCCGGGATATTATCTGCCAGGAATTTCGCTGTCTGAGGCGAATGATAAGGGTGTTCAGGATTGACCAACCTGTAGATATTATCTGCATTTTTATGGTACTGGTCAAAACTCAGCTCAATCTGAACATATAATAAAAGCAGAATACATACCGCTATTCCAATCGTCAGGCTTGAAATGCTTATTAGAGAATACGTTTTATTTCTTACAAGGTGAGCGATGGCAGTATTAAAATAACTTTTAATCATAATATCAGTTTGTTAAATGAACCTTCTTCTGCAAGGTCCAATAATATTTACAATCAGGAAGACTTTCTATTCATATTTCATGCTTTTGGCAGGGTTGAGTGATGCGGCCTTGAAGGTGACGAGGCTAACCGTTATGATGACAATCAACAGGGCAATTGCGCCTGCCAGGAAAAAGATCCAGGCGCTGAGTGAAATCCTGTAGGCAAAATCCTGCAGCCAGCGGTTCATCACCCACCAGGCAACAGGGCTTGCCAGGAGCAAGGAGAACAGCACCCATTTAACAAATTTCCAGTTGAGCAGCATGATGATCTGTCCAATGCCCGCACCTGACACTTTACGGATGGCGATCTCACGGGTCCTGCGCTGGGCCATGAAAGAAGCAAGGCCAAGGATCCCTAGGACGGCAACGACTACGGCGAGACCGGCTAGCATGGTAAACACCTGCTTCGTCTGAATTTCATTACGGTAAAGATTCATATAATCATCTTGTATAAAACTATAGGAGAAAGGTGTGCCTGGCAGCAACTTTTCCCAGGTACTTTTTACCAGGGGTAGGGTCTCCTTTGATTTTTCCGGATCAAACCTTATGCTTAGATAATTGCCGGTTTGTGAGTTCAGGTTGACCAATCCCATCGGACGTATCTCGGAATGAATCGACTCATAATTGAAATCTTTTACAACACCAATTACATGATAGTTACGTCTTGGTGTGCGACCGTCAAACATCTTCGTGCCTAAAGGATGTTTTAATCCCAAAACCCTGACAGCTGTTTCATTTAAGATGATGCCCGATGAATCGGTGGGAAACTCCCGGGAAAAGAAACGTCCTTCTGCCATCCTGAAACCCATGGTCCTGAAAAAACCTGAGTCGCACATGATCTGGTTCAGTGTGAACCATTTTTCAACGCCTTCGGCGCCAAAACCCCAATTGGAAAAACTAAAACCTGGTATTGTATTCGATGCCGAAACCGCGGTAACACATGTATGCTGCCTGATTACATCGCTAAACTCTTTACTGACCTTCCCAAATGAAGCAGGAGTGCGCAGGATGATTATATTCTTCTTCGTGAAACCAACATCTTTGTTCATGATGAAATTCATCTGCCTGCTTATTACCAAAGTTCCTATGATCAGAAAAATCGATACAGAGAACTGCATGATAACAAGAATATTCCTTAACCCTATCCCTTTGGATTCATTAAGTGCCTGGGCTTTCAGAACTTTTGTCGGGTTGAAGGATGAAAGTACAAATGCGGGATAAATACCTGCCGCTATGCCAACTGCCAGTCCAAAAGCTAACAGGCCTGGTATTGTCCAGGGGTTTGATACCATGTTGAACGACAATTCCCTTCCCAGCCAGTTATTGTATGCAGGAAGCACAAGGTAAATAATAACGATCGCAAGGATCAGCGCAACGAAAGTGAATATCACCGATTCCGACAGGAACTGTCTTATCAAATTGCCTCGTGTGGACCCTGAGGTCTTTTTAATCCCAACCTCCCGGGCTCTGAGCATTGATTTGGCGGTGGCAAGGTTCATGAAATTGATGCAGGCAATTATTAGGACGAGGAAGGCGATAACAATAAAAATATAGACGTATTTAATATTTCCATTTGGTTCAAATTCCCCGTTTATATCAGAATACAAATGGATTGAAGTCAGTGGCTGAAGATAAAACTTCCAATAGTTACCTTTTGCTGTTTGCTTTTTATAATATTCTTCTCCAAAGGTTTCAATGGTATATTTTTCGAATTTTTTTTCCAGTTCTTTTACAGAACTTCCGGGTTTAAGAAGAAAATAGGTAGCAAAGCTGTTTGCTGTCCACTCCTGCTCTCTGAGAGCTTGCGGAAATGTAACCAGCGAAGCCATCAACCCGAAATGGAAATGTGAGTTTGGCGGGATGTCTTTAAATATACCGGTCACTTCAAACTGCCCGAAACCGCCTGTGTCAACTTCCATAATTTTACCCATCGGATTTTGTTGTCCGAAAAATTTCCGGGCTGTTGATTGACTGATGACCAACGTATTGGGACGACTTAGTGCAGTTGACGGATCACCTGCTATCAAGGGTATCGTAAAAACATTGAATATTGTCGAGTCCACATACATCACTGTCGGTTCAGAAATTGTTTTATCTCCAACCCTGACCAGAACATCCTGCCAGCCGGAAAATTTTACACCAGTCTCGATCTCGGGAAATTTTGCCAGCATTTCGCTGAACATTCTGGATGATGAGTTGGTCTGGTTTATTTTTGTGTCACCTATACCCGCCCTGATACAGAGGCGGTATATCCGGTCCGAGTTTTGATTAAACCGGTCATAACTCAGTTCTCCCAAAACAAACATCATAATCATGATAAAACTGACAATTCCCAGGGTCAGGCCAAAAATGTTTATGAGCGAGAAAACAATGTTTTTCCTGATCGTCCGAAAAAGTGTAGTGAAAGCAATTCTAATCATCAGATGGTTTTATTCATAATGAATGAAGCTTGTTATTATATTTCCTGTATTATTCCGTTTTAAGAGTATCGGCCGGGTTAACAACTGCTGCCTTGTATGCCTGGAAACTTACTGTGGCCATGGCAACGCCCAATGCTCCCAGTCCAATCGCACCAAACACCAGCCAGTTAATGTTTATTCTGTAGGCAAACTCGTGTAACATTTTATCAACAGCATACCAACCGAGCGGAAATGCAAGGGTAATTGAAATAATCACAAGGAGCAGAAATTCCCTGGATAAGGAGTAAATCAAAGAGATGACACCCGCTCCCATAACCTTGCGTACCCCGATCTCACGAGTTCGCCGGCTTGCGGCATATGCGCTTAATCCGTAAAGTCCCAGGGAAGCTATAATTATTGCCACTATTGTGAAGTACTTCAATAAAAGTCCCATACGCATCTCTGATCTGTACAAACTCTCATAATCTTTATCAATAAAACTGTACTCGAGCGGATATTCAGGAATTAGCTTTTTCCAAATTTTCTCCACCATCGCTATGGAAGCAGGGAGATTGCCAGGCGCCAGCCTAATCAGAGTATTGGAGAAGGCTTTGCTGTCGCTTACCGCAAAAGCCATGGGTGCAATTGGGTCCTGGGCTCCGAAAAAATGAAAATTTTTCATCACCCCGACAATGGTACCCTGTTGACCCATAAACCGGAAACTTTTCCCAATCACATCGCCTCCTCCCATAAGTTTTACCACTTCTTCGTTTACAAGGAAATTACCCAGGGTATCTCCCATATCACCCGGATAATCGCGCGAAAAGTCCCGTCCTGCCACCAGTCTGATTTTCATTGTACTCAAATAGTCGTAATCGATGATATTCTGGCCGATCAGCACCTCCTTTTTGGGATCCTTGCCCTTCCATGATGCACCACTACCATTACTCCCAATCATGGTAGGATTATGCGATGAGGCTGTAACCCCAAGTATCTGAGACTCTTTAAGCAACTCTTTCTTCAGGGAATAGTATTTGATCCTGGTGTTGTCGGGCATTCTTATGCATATGAGGTTCTCTTTATCAAAACCCAACTCCTTTTCCTGCATGAATTTTAATTGTAGGTACATGAAAACAGCACCGAGTGCAATAAATATTGAAAGAGAGAACTGAACGATTACGAGGATTTGTCTTAACAGGCTGTTTCGCTTTCCCGATATCGTTTCTCCTTTCAGTATCAGGACGGGTTTAAGAGAGGATAAATAAAATGCAGGATAAATCCCGGCCAGGATTCCGGTTACCAGGCCGATAATGATAAATCCGGCAACGAATTTTATCTGGAAAATATCCGCTATCGTGAAACTTTTATCTGAAATCGAATTGAAAACCCCGAGAGACAGTCCGACCAGAACCAAAGCAAAAAATAAAGAAATCATCACAATCATCAGCGATTCAACCATGAATTGGACGATCATGTTAAGCCGGTTGGCCCCTGCCACCTTTTTAATACCTATCTCTTTCCCTCTTAATGCTGCTTTTGCCGTGGAAAGATTTATAAAGTTAATACTGGCGATCAGGAGAATAAATATTGCAATGACAACAAATATGTATATGTTAACGATGGCCCCTTTGCCAACCTGGAACCCGAACTGTGTATGAAGGCGAAAATCCAATAAGGGGAAGAGGAAAAACTTTGCATTGGTTTCAGGATTATGTTCAACAACAATGTCGGTCAGTTTTTTATTGACGGATTTTATGTCGGCGCCATTTTCAAGCAGGATATATGTAAAAATGCTATTGTTCCCCCATGAGTCATTCATCATCCCGATCTCCTTAAGTAATGAATACGGGATAATCGCATCGATACCAAACCTTGATGCATTGGCGGTGCAAAAGGCAGAGTTTTTTGGGATCTCTTTCATCACAGCGGTGACCGTTAACGTATTCCTGTTTTCGAGCCTGATCGTTTTTCCGACCGGGTTTGTGTCTCCAAAATACTTCTTTGACAGTTTCTCCGACAGAATGATTGAATGCGGATCACGAAAAGCGTTCTGCGCTTCGCCCAATAGTAACGGATATGTAAAAATCTTCAGGATCCCCGAGTCTGCTGCTTTAATCCGGGTTTCATAGAATACTTTGTCCTCCACGCGAAATAACAACTTGGGAAGAATGACAAAACGCGCTGCTTCCCTGATCTCCGGAATTCGTTCTTTCCAGACCGGTGAACAGGGATGAGGCGTCACAGCTACACGATAACGGTCTCCGGTATAGAACTGGTCCTGGTTTACCATGTAGATGTTGCCGGCATGTTCATTAAAGTTTTCATAACTCAGCTCATCCATCACCCACATCAGAATAAGTAATGATGCAGCCAGGCCTACAGCGAGTCCTGTAACATTAATGAATGTAAACCCCTTTTGTCTCGAAATATTCCGGAATATTGTTTTGAAAATGTTTTGTAACATGACTCCAGGATTTATTTTAATTCCACTTTATCATTATTGCCGAAGATGGTATAATCCGACACGATCACCTCTTCGCCCGGGGCCAATCCATCAAGTACTTCATAGTATTGAGGGTTTTTCCTGCCGATCTTGATATTTCGTTTAACCGCGAACTGACCGCTTTTATCCACGACAAAAATCCATTGGCCGCCGGTAGTCTGGTAGAATCCTCCCTGTGGGATCTGGGTTGCTTCAACCGCCTGCCCGAGCTTCAGTTTAATGAAATATGATTGTCCTATTCTGATGTTCTCCGGAAGATTGCCTGTGAACACGAGATCAATCTTAAATCTTCCGTTACGAACTTCAGGATAAACCTTTTTGATCTCGAGTGGAAGTGTGTCCTTGGTTCTTTCAATATATGCAGTCAGCCCCGTCCTGATCCTGTCAATGTAATGTTCGTCAACATCCGCCTCTATTTTATAGGAAGTGAGGATATTGATCTGCCCTATACGGAAGCCTCGTGGAATTGATTGACCGATTTCAACCATCAGGCTGCCAAGCTGACCGTCGACCGGGGATTTTACATTCAGGTAATCCTGTTGCTGTTTAACCAGCGAAAGGTTGGTCTGCATGTTTCTGAGATTATCAGAGATCTGGTCGATCTGCAGGGTCCTGAATGCAGAGTCCTGTTTCTGCCGCAGCAGGACAAGATCTTGTGTTTTATTCGCCAGCATATAATCTTCCTCCGATTTCAGCCATTCATCACGGGAGATGAGCTGGTCTTTATACAATTCCTTATTCTGCTCCCAGGTCCTTTTTTTTGCTATCAGGTCATAATGGGCATTAAGCACTTCGCGTTCAAGCGAATGCTTTTCCTGCTCCATCCTTATCCTGACTTCCCTGAGGAAATTTGCCTTTTCGGCCAACTGTGCTTCGCTGTTCAGAATATTAAGATTGATGTCATTGTTGCTAAGCTTTATGATGACGTCTCCCCCATGAAGCATACTGCCTTCTTCAAGGAGGATCTCCTCTACTTTTCCACCTTCATAAGCGTCGAGAAATACGGTCGATATTGGAGCGGCTGTTCCGTCATTGGTGATGAAATCATTGAAAAGCCCCCGGAATACAGGAGCTATCGTGATCCTTTCCCTGTCAACCCGTATTGTGCTGGTCCAATCCCTGAATAAGAAGAACAGGATAACCGCCAGAAGCAAAGCTCCACCAACGATATATTTCCAGTATTTTTTCTTGATCCACCGTTTCTCCTGGATAATCCTGTCCATCCCTTCGGCTGTCTTATTTTCCATCTTTTACTGATTTCTGCTTTATTTCAATTAATTTCATCACGATCATCACGACCATAATGATCATACCGATCATTGCGATCTAAGTCCCACTTAACAAAGATCCAGTCATAAGGAACCGGATATACCGTTCTTTCAAAAGCACCTGCAAACCGGTTCGCAGGACTTCGGTTTTTGCCCTGATCCATTTGTTTTTCTGGATATAGAATTCAATAATATTGATGAGTCCTTTTTCCAGTTTTTTTTCCGCAGCTTCATAAGCCTTCATACTTTTGGCCAACTGACTTAGCGAAGATTCGTATTCAGCCCGGGCGGCCCGCCACTCTGTAAGCGATTTCTCAACTCCCATCTTCAGCTTATAGGAGATATCTTCATACTGGATTTTTGCCTGCTGATATAACAATTTTGATTTACTCAGGGATGTATACTTGGAGAATTTGGAGAAAAGTGGAATTTCAAGCCCCAGGCTAAGATATTCATTGGAATTATTGGATATCTGATCTGAAAACGGGATGATAAGGTCGAGGGAGTCACGGTTTGTCTCCATATATTGCGAGTTCCAACCTGCATAAAATCCAAGCCGGGGTGAAAAGGAACCCTTACTTACCTGTACTGCTTTTTTTGCTGCCATCAAATTATTCCTGGCATAATACAGGTCGGGGAGTACCATAGCCGCAGCCTTATACAACTCATCCATCGAAAGGGTATCAATGGAGCCGGAAAAAATCGAAAGCACCAGTGTATCAATAACCAGGCTGTCATCGACCGGATAATTCATCTGGTATTTCAGGCCAAGGGTTGCTTGCTCAAGAAGGTTATAAGATTGAACGAGTAGGAAACTGTCTGCGGCCATGTTGGCTTCCGTTTCAAGCAAGTCGGTACCCGGTTTCCGGCCAAGCTCAACAAACTTTGTGGTAAAATCAAGTTGATTGCGTGAAAGCCTGAAATTCTCCCAGGCTATTTGTGTGAGACCCTCCTGGAGCAACACATTAAAATAACTATTGATGACTGTAAAAGCCACTTCATTCCTGACCTGTTGTAATTTGTTCTTTTCTGCCTCGAAATTCAATCGCTGCATTGAGATTGTATTGAGCTTCATAAATCCATTGAACAGATCAACCGATGTTGATAGTCCAAAAGCACTGTTATAAAATTTGACATCGATGTAGGAATTTGTTGTAGGATCAATACTACGACCAAAATATTGGTTAAATGATGTTTGAAAATTGAGTATCGGATAAAGCTCATTCATGGACTGATGGTAATCTGTATTTCGGATTTTAACTCCAAGTTCCTGGTTGTGGACCGAAAAATTGTTTTCCCATGCATAGTTGATACATTGGTCAAGTGTCCTCGATTTCTGCGCAACCAGAATTCCATTGCTAAAAATTGCAATCTGGATTAGAAACAAGGTGATCCGGAACTTTTTCATATTTAAATAACCTGCTGACCCTGTGCAAACTCTTCGGTTACGATCTGACCATCAAACAAATTGATTATCCGATGGGCATAGGATGCATCCCGCTGTGAATGGGTCACCATTACAATTGTGGTTCCTTGTTTGTTTAGTTCCGATAGAAGGTTCATCACTTCAATGCCGTTTTTCGAGTCAAGATTTCCGGTAGGCTCATCGGCAAGAATCAGTTGCGGGAATGGGGCAATAGCACGGGCAATGGCTACGCGCTGCTGCTGCCCTCCTGATAATTGTTGCGGAAAATGTTTTTTACGGTGACCGATCTTCATCCGGTCAAGGAGTTCAGTTACACGTTGCTTACGTTCAGTAGCAGATTTTTTAAGGTAAATAAGAGGAAGCTCCACATTCTCATAAACATTAAGATCGTCGATCAGGTTAAAACTTTGAAAAACAAACTGGATATTGCCCTTTCTGTATCGTGTTCGCTTTCTTTCCGGGTAAGCCGAAACATCAATATCATTGAAAATGTATGAGCCTTCGCTTGGATTATCAAGCATCCCAAGAACGTTCAGAAGTGTAGATTTTCCACATCCCGAAGGACCCATAACAGCAATGAATTCACCCTTTTTTACCTCCATGCTTATGTTGTTTAATGCGGTAGTTTCGATATCATCGGTCGTAAACCGTTTTGTGAGATTGACTGTCTTTATCATTGTATAATTTTTTAAGAGTAAACCAAGCCATATTTCAATTTTCATGCCATTATCAGTATATCGTTATTAATCAAATCATTATAAAAAGTCAATAAAATATTTTGTAAACATAATGAACAGGTAGTTGTAACTATTCTGTACATTTATCGCTGCTTTTTGTTTTATTGAAACATTGGATTATGGAAGTAAAATCAAAAGAAGGCAGACTGCTCATTGTTGACGACAATAAGAGTGTTCTGAATGCACTACGCATGTTTCTGAAATTTGAATTTTTAGAGGTGATCACTATCTCCAGTCCGAATTCACTGATCTATGAAATCGGGACCCGCGACATTGATGTGGTACTACTGGACATGAACTTCAGGACAGGTGAAAGTTCTGGTAACGAAGGAATGTATTGGCTTCGGGAAATTAAAAAACTAAAACCTGATATTGAGGTTGTGATGTTCACAGCGTATGGGGATATTGAAACCGCTGTGAAGGCAACTCATGAAGGAGCAGCGGATTTCATTATCAAACCCTGGGAAAATGAAAAATTGCTTGCGACATTGAAATCTGCCTTAAAACTTCGAAAATCAAATATAACCGTGGATGATCTGCGAAAAAGGGAACAGGACCTGAAAACAGAATTAAATCGGGACGAACGGATGATCATTGGTGTTTCACCGGTAATACAGAAAATTCTTGATATCGTGAAGAAAGTGGCACGCACCGATGCCAATATTATGATCACCGGGGAGAATGGAACGGGAAAAGAGCTGATTGCAAAAGAAATCCACAGGCTTTCCGACAGGTATAACGAGCTATTGGTCACTGTTGACCTGGGGGCAATGTCGGAGACCCTTTTTGAAAGTGAAATGTTCGGACATACTAAAGGTTCATTTACCGATGCATTCGAAGATAGGACCGGCAAAATCATGTTGGCCCATAAAGGAACCCTTCTACTCGATGAAATCGGGAACCTTCCGTTACCACTTCAGGCAAAGCTGCTCAATGTACTTCAAAACAGGGTTGTTATTCCTGTTGGGTCTAACAAAGAGTACCCGGTTAACATCAGGCTGATAAGTACTACCAATAAGAACTTGCTTCAGATGATCCGCGAACAAACTTTCAGGCAGGACCTTCTTTATAGGGTAAATACCATACAAATTGAGCTCCCTCCATTACGGCAGCGTGTAGAGGACATTGAAATTCTGGCCAATTTTTTTATCGGTAAATATAGTTTGAAATACAAGAAAAGCTGCCTAAAACTTCAACCCAAGGCGATTGACAGACTTAATAGTTATCAATGGCCGGGAAATATCAGGGAATTACAACACACTATTGAAAAGGCGGTAATTTTATGCGAGGGTAACCGCATTACATCGGGTGATCTTTACCTGAATCTTCCTCATCAGATTCTTTCAGATGACACTTTAACCCTGGAGGAAATGGAAAGGAGAAGGATCGCAAAGGAATTGAAAAAGCACAATCAGAGCCTCAGTTTGGCAGCCCGGAACCTCGGAATTTCACGGACAACCCTGTACAAAAAAATAAAAAAATATGGGATATAAACGGATTACACTGACCACCATAATCAGTATCATGATCATGGTAATATCTGCATTCACTGCAGGCTATCTGAGTGCATATCAAATGAATCTATGGTTTTTACTGTTTCTTTTACCGATTCCTTTTGCTGCCATTTCCAACATCAATATCTTTAACCGCTCGAACCGGCAAATAGCATTTTTCTTTGATGCAATACGAAATGAAGACTCCTCACTAAAATTTCCAACACAAGTTAAACAGAAGTCATTGCGCAGTTTGTTTCAAAGTCTGAATGAATTAAATGGGCGGATCAGGGAGATCAAATTACAGAATGAGTTTATGGAAAAATATTTTCGAACCCTTATTCAACATGCTGCCACCGGGCTCATGGCAATCAACCATGACAATGAAGTGGAAATCATGAATGAAAGGGCTTTTGAATATGCCGGTATCCCTTCCTTTACACCCTTGCATCTGGTACCTACCAGAAATCCGGAACTTTATAACGTTCTCACAACGATCAATCCGGGAGATGCCTTTACTTATAAAAGGTTCAATGGTGATTCACAGATCAACCTTCTGATCCGTTCAAGGGAAATACAATACAGTGGAAAAGTATCTAAACTGATCTCTTTGCAGGATATACGGAATGAACTTGATGAAAAAGAGTTAGACTCCTGGCAGAAACTTATCAGGGTACTTACCCATGAAATCATGAATAGCATTGCGCCTATCGTTTCGCTGACCGGTACCCTGAAAAAATTCTTTCTTGAAGAAGGTCATCCGGTAAAGCCAGGTATGATTAATGAGGAAACCGTTGACAATGTTATACAGGGGCTTGACACCATTGAAGACCGTGGCAATGGGTTGGTCAATTTTGTGGACAGTTACCGTAAACTTACAAGAATACCAAAACCCGAGTTTGTATCCTTCCCTGTAAAAGAATGGCTTGAACAAATCTGGATACTATTGGAGGAAAAATTGACAAAACTTAAGATCCGGCATGAGTTAAAAATCGAATCAAGAATAACCGACCTGACGGGTGATAAAAAACTACTAACCCAGGTTGTAATTAATATTATGAATAATGCCATGGAGGCCCTTGAGGAAATTCATGAAAACAGGAAAATCAAAGTCTCAGTCAGTTATTCAAAACAAAACCGATCAATCATCCGGATCAGCAATAACGGCCCCCCGATCCCGGAAGAGATTATCGAGAAAATTTTCGTACCCTTCTTTACCACAAAAGACAAGGGTTCGGGAATAGGACTGAGTCTTTCACGCCAGATCCTGAGATTGCACAGAGGGAGTATTCATGTTGAGACAGCCGTAAATACAACAAGTTTTATTGTCGCACTGTAATATGTGTCAAATTTTCAACTTAAAACTTAACTTGCCATGGTCTTTGAAAGAGGGTTACTTCTCACAAGTGTCAAGAAATTTAAATATGCTGCTTACATTAACCTCAATCTTGTTTTTAATTTTTAATCTCTCCCTTTACTCCCAGGAACAAAAACCCTGTTCCTGGAAGTTGAAAGGATATCTCAATGACTTACAGATGGTACAGGTGAATAAGATTGAAGATCCCTGGATATTTGATAACGAAATCCATAACCGGCTGGATTTTACCTGGAATCCCGGGAAAATTTTCGCCATGGGCATCGGGATGCGTAATCGTTTCATCTTCGGTCAATCCATCTCAGCAAACCCATCTTATAAGGGAATGCTCTTTGCCGACAATGGATTAATCAACATGACATGGGATATTTATTCTTCAACTTCCTTTGCAATTGTTACGCAACTCGACCGGGCGTGGTTATCATTCACCCTCGGGAAAGTTCAACTGACTGCAGGCCGTCAGCGGATCAACTGGGGGCAGACGATCGTCTGGAATCCGAACGATATCTTTAATACCTACTCTTATTTCGATATAGATTACCCTGAACGGCCCGGAAGCGATGCGGTCCGCGTGCAATATTACCCTTCTTCCACTTCGACGGTTGAGATTGTATCAAAATGGAACAACCTGGGGAAAATCACTGTGGCCGGTATGGGAAGATTCAATGCAGGCGGATACGATATTCAATTCCTGGCAGGATTGGTCGATAATCAGGATTATGTAGTGGGCACGGGATGGTCGGGTAATATTGCTGGAGCAGCTTTCCGCGGAGAAATCAACTATTACCAGCCAAAAAAGAATTTTACTGATACAACGGGTGTACTGCTTGCTACCATAGGCGCAGATTATACCTTCTCCAACTCCCTTGCACTTACCTTCCAGGTGTTCTATAATCAACTTCCTTCAGGTTATCAACCTGAAAATTTAATTAGTATATATCAAGCCCCGACCTCTCCCAAAATGCTCTCTTTTACTCAATGGAACCTATTTCTGATGGGATCATACCCCATTACACCTCTTTTCGATGTTTCCTTGGCTGTCATGTACTTTCCCGATCTGAACGGCTATTTTATCGGTCCCACTTTGAATTACAATATCAAACAGAATATTGATCTGAATCTTTTTATTCAGTATTTTAACGGCCGGTTTAAAAATACCGGACCGCAGCAGGATCAGGACCTCTATTTCCAGTCCTTTCTCTCTGCTCTCCGGCTTAAATGGAGCTTTTAAATGATTTACGATTTACGATATTAGATTTACGATGAAAAATTTCTGTTTAAGTTTTTTCCTTACTTGTTCATCTACTGCGGCTATTGCCCAGGATGCAACGGAAATTGTCAAAAAAGCCGACGACCTTATGCAAGGAGTTACCAGCCTGAGCGAAATGGAAATGACCATCATCCGCCCTTCATGGCAGCGCACTATCTCCTTTAAAAGCTGGGGAAAAGGACGGAACCTCTCCATGTCTCTGATTACCGCACCTCCCAAGGAAAGTGGACAGTCTTTCCTGAAATTGAAGAACGACATGTGGAGTTGGAATCCTACTATCAACCGGATGATCAAATTACCCCCATCAATGATGTCACAGGGATGGATGGGGTCCGATTACACCAACGATGACATTCTCAAGGAATCGTCCATTGTCCTCGACTATACTCATAAAATCATCGGAAGCGAACGCCTTTCAGGTTATGATTGTTATAAAATCCAGCTCGATCCTAAGGAGAATGCCGCCGTTGTGTGGGGAAAGATAATCTTCTGGATCAGCAAAACGGAGTATTACGAACTGAAAGCCGAGTATTATGATGAGGATGGGAAGATCGTGAAGACCCACATCCTCTCCGATGTGAGATTCATGTACGACCGGAATATCCCTACCCACTTCGAGATCATCCCTGCGGATAAGCCGAATCAGAAGACAGAAGTCCGGATCCTGTTGTCAAAGTTCAACATCCCAATTCAGGATAGCTTTTTCTCCCAGCAGCAAATGAAATCGCTCAAATAACAGCTCATGGAAGTCATCCGGATAGCATGGCGTAACCTGTGGCGCAACAAGCGTCGTACAATGATCACGGCAACCTCGGTCTTCTTCGCGATCTGGTTTGCATTGATTATGCGAGCTTTTCAGCTTGGCAGTTACGACCTTATGGTGAACAACATCGTTCATGCTTATTCAGGTTATTATCAAGTACATGCCAAAGGGTACTGGGACGACAAGGTACTGAATAACGGCTTCTTCGATACCCCGGAAATGGAACAAACCCTGCGTTCTAAAGCAGGATTGGCAGGTTATGCACCACGCCTTGAATCTTTTGCACTCGCTTCTTATGGGATGCAAACCAAAGGTGTTATGGTGAACGGTATCAATCCTGACGCTGAGAATGGGCTGACTTCCCTACGGAAAAAAATGGTCACAGGAAAATACCTCGAACCTGATGATGCCGGCGCTTTGATAAGTGAGCGTCTCTCCCGGCATCTTAATATCATGATAGGGGATACCCTGGTGATCATTGGACAGGGATATCATGGGGCGAGTGCAGCAGGGATATTCCCGGTAAGGGGTATTGTGCGTTTTCCTTCCCCTGACCTCGACAGCAGGCTGGTTTATATTAGTCTTACGGCCGCCCGGAATCTTTTCAGCGCCGATGCTATGCTTACCTCCATTGCCTTTAATGTGAAAGATCCCGGTACTTATACAAAAATGGCGGACCAGCTTCGCAAACAGCTCGATCCCGCGATCTATGAGGTTATGACATGGAATCAGATGATGCCCGATGTTGTGCAACAGATCAGGGCCGACAGCGCTTCAGGACTGATCATGTTGGGGATACTCTATATGATCGTCGGATTCGGTATATTCGGCACTATGCTGATGATGCTGAATGAACGCACAAGGGAGTTCGGTATGATGATCGCAATAGGAATGCAAAAGAGCCGCCTGATTCTTGTGATGGTCTGCGAGATCCTGTTTCTTGGCTTGCTCGGGATTGTTACAGGGGTGGCGGCGGCAGTACCACTTATTTATTACTTCTATGTTCACCCTATTCCACTCACGGGTACAATGGCTGAATCGACCATCCGTATGGGATTTGAACCTCTGATGCCCACAGCCTGGGAAGCCTCCTTTTTCATTGCACAATCTTTCGTGGTGTTGGCAATCATACTTGTGGTGATGTTGCTGCCGGTAATGCGGATCAGGAGGCTTAAAGTGATGAATGCAATTCGACGCTAATGAAATGAAATGATATGATCTGGATCATAGCCTGGAAGAACATATGGAGAAACAAAGTACGAAGCCTCGTAGTGGTTATGGCCATTGCCTTCGGCCTTTTGGGAGGAGTATTCTCCTCGGCTGTCCTCAAAGGGACCGGCGACCAAAGGGTAAGGGAGGGTGTGAGTCGCGAGACTTCCCATCTTCAGATCCATAAACCTGCTTTTGCCGAAGATAACGATGTGCGATATGTCATTGATGGTGATAGGAAAACTCTGGTAGCTGTCCTGGATACCATTAAATTTATTGAAGCCTGGTCGCCGAGGGTTAAATTTATGGCTATGGCCGGTAGTGCCAATGCAGGGACCGGTGTGATGGTAATGGGTATCGATCCGGAAAAAGAGCGGCGGGTAACCGATATACATTCGCTGATCTGCGATTCCTGCGGGAGTTGGTTCAAGGAAGGTAAGGGTATGCAGGTAGTTGTAGGACAAGCCCTGGCAAAGAAACTCAAAGTACACTTAAACTCCAAGATTATACTCACATTCCAGGATATGCAGGGAAACCTCACAGGCGGAGCTTTCCGGATATGTGGCATTTATCGGACCAGCAATTCTGTGTTCGACGAGATGAACATTTTTGTGAACCGCACAGATATCACCCCTCTGCTGGCTGCCGATATCGGCGCCTGTCATGAGATTGCTATACGTCTTAAGGACGCCGGCATGACCGACCGGGTTCAACAGACCATTAGAAAGCTTTTTCCCTCCATACTTATTCAGAACTGGAAAGAAATAGATCCCTTGCTCGGTATGATGAATGACTTCATGGACCTCTGGCTCTATCTGTTTATGGGCATCATCCTGCTTGCACTCGGTTTCGGAATCATCAACACTATGCTTATGGCCATTCTTGAACGCACGAGGGAATTGGGGATGTTGGCCGCCATAGGAATGAATAAACAGAAAATATTCAGCCTGATAATGCTCGAGTCGGTATTCCTGTCGCTTACCGGCGGTATTATCGGGATCATCATGGGTGTGCTGCTGACTTTATATACCAATCACACCGGTATCAACCTGGGCTCCTTGACCGAAGGGTTCGAGAAAATAGGTTATAATCCAATACTATATCCTTCACTAAATATTATCTATTTTATCAACCTGACCCTTATGGTGGTCGCTACCGGGATACTGGCCTCGGTTTATCCGGCAAGACGTGCCTTGAAGTTACATCCTGCCGAAGCTATCCGTAATGAATAAAACAGTATTATGAGCATCATCACTATCGAAGATCTGAAAAAGAGTTACCGCGACTCGGAAGTAGCGGTAAAGGCCCTGAACGGCATCAACCTGACTTTTGACCAGGGCGAGTTTGCAGCCATTGTCGGTCCCTCTGGTTCGGGGAAGACAACCTTGCTGAATATGGTCGGCGGATTGGATAAACCCGATAGCGGAAGTATCCTGATAGGGGAAGTAGATGTCGCAAAACTTAATAGCCGCAAGTTGATCGACTTCAGGTTGCACAACATCGGATTTGTATTTCAGTCGTATAATCTCATCCCTGTGTTGACCGCCTTCGAAAATGTGGAGTTTATCATGAACCTCCAAGGAGTTAAACGTGAAAAGAGGCAAAAACGGGCTGTCGAGCTCCTGGAAGCTGTGGGTCTGGGTGAACGGATCCACAGCCGGCCGTCGAAACTCTCTGGAGGGCAGCAGCAGCGTGTAGCAGTGGCCCGGGCGCTTGCCTCGCGACCACGGTTCATACTTGCCGATGAACCCACTGCCAACCTTGATTCGGTATCCACCCGGAATCTTTTGGATATCATGGAAAAGCTAAATCACGAAGAAAAGATTACGTTTATATTTTCCACCCATGATAAACGGGTAGTAGACAAAGCACACAGAGTGATTGTGCTGGAGGACGGGATAGTGGTGAAGGATGAAAAAGTAAAGATTTAAATTTAAAACCATTAACTGATAAGCTATATATCTGCCCATATAACCGGTTGCGCTTGCTAATAATATTTTTTTTTGCTCTCATTAACGAATTTGCATTTAACTTGGATACTCTTATAAACATTTCAGGAATTCTATGAATTCATTTTGACCGGAGATGTAAAATTGTGCAAGGGTAGGAGGCAAGCCAACCTTTATCGTGAAAGCCTTGTGGGGAAATTCTGCAAATAAATGCTCATCTGTCAGGTCGTCACCTGCTGCTAAAATAAAGTCGAAATTCTCTTTCCGGAGAATTGCAGAAGCCGTTTTTCCTTTATTGAAACTCTCCGGTTTGATTTCATAAACTTTATTACCATCCAGCAATTCAAGCCTGGGGTATTGCTGTTGCAAAATAATAAGATATTTTCTGATGTCCGGTCTTACCTTGCTACCTACCTTCTTATCCGCCGTACGGAAATGATAAGCAACAGAAGACTCCTTCTCCTCGATAAATGATCCGGGATACAGAAGGGAAAATTCTTGGAAAAGCTTCGAGAATGTTATCTTCCAGGTATTGTCCAAAGACACAGTCATCTGCCAATCCCTGTCTGCCTCTTTTACCAGGTATCCGTGTTCCGCAATCAACCCAATCTGTAACCCCCTGAATTGGTTCGTAAGAAATACTCTGTCGCGTCCGCTGATAATATAAATACGATTTTTTTGATCTTGGGATAGGTTAATCAGAATGTTCCGGATCTCCTTTCCTAATTTTGAATCGCCTGGCAGATCGCTGAACGGAACAAGAGTGCCGTCATAATCCAAGAACAGGATCCTTTTTTTTGCTTTTTTGTATGCTTTAAGGATCAACGTTCGATTGAGTTCCATGGTCATCCCGGTCAATAAAATATAGGTTTATCAAGCTTTATTGAGATGCGGTAAACTGCATTGATGAACCCAACATGGCTGTATGTTTGTGGAAAATTCCCCCACTGACCGGCTTCAAAATCTGTGTCCTCGCTGTAAAGACCAAGATGGTTCGAATAAGAAAGCAATTGGGTGATGAGTTGGCATGATTTTTCCATCTTACCTGTACAGGCGAGTGCCTCAGCATACCAGAAAGCGCATACAAGAAATGAAGTTAATGGCTTCCCTTTTTCATCTTGCATATACCGATATAACAAACCGTCAGGAGTCTTCAGGGCAGCTTCCAGAGCTTGCAAATGAAACCTGGCTTTTTTGGATGCAGGGTCAAGGTAATTCATAGTTATCAATTGAAGTTGACTGGCATCGAGTTGATCACTTCCAACTGCTTGAGTGTATACTTTTCTTTCCGGTGAATAACACTTTTCAATACGAATGGCAGCTTCGCTGGTTAAAAATCGCGCTTTGTTCTTCAGTTGTTCATCATTTAAAAGTTTGGCGATTTTAAATGCTGCACGGCTGCCTGCCCAGTGAAACAGCAACGTGTAACAATGAAGCTGCCTCATGTGACCAAATTCCCAGATTCCCGAATCGGCTTCATCAAGTGTAGATTCAATTCTTTCAATCAGCCAATTTACAAGGGTAAGAGTGCGAACAGGATCAAAAAAATTTAACCGTTTATCTATGAAGAGAGGTAACAGACTAATGAGCACTTGGCCGTATACATCATTTTGTACCTGTAGGACAGCGTCATTACCAATTCTCACAGGCCGGTTTCCCAGGTAGCCTTTTATATCAAGTTCTGTTACAGGATTTACTTTCTCACCGGTTACAGTATATACAGGATTAATTCTATCATTTGTCTGTGAGATGATATTGTAAATGTAATGGAAGTATTTTTCAACCTCCTCAAAATGGCCGATGTTGTTGAATCCATTCAGGGTATAATATGTATCTCTCATCCAGCAATAGCGGTAATCCCAGTTACGCCCCATACCGTCTGCTTCGGGCAGGCTGGTTGTCCCGGCAGCGATGATGCCGCCTGAATCTTCAAATTGGTGTAATTTCAGGACCAGGGCCGACCGGATGATCTGTTCCTGGAATATGTGTGGAATAGAGGTAGTTTTAACCCAATTTTGCCAGTATGCCCGGGTACGGTCAAGAAAATTTTCTGCGGTTAAACGTATAGATTCTTCCAGGGGTTCTCCGTAAGTGAACACCAGGTAATGGGTATCGGTAAGTATAAAACTTTTTTCTTCAAGAATATAGTTCAGGGGGATATCTGTTGATAACCTCACCTGCGAATCGAGATTCAGGTACCGGATGTGATTGCTCCCCTGAACGGTCTGAGGTTGGATCTTACCATAATCCCCGACAGGGTGACACCTGACCCTGATATGGGGATTCCCTGAAATGAGTTTTATTTTTCGAACCAGCATAAGTGGACGGAAATACCTGTCATATTGGTAAAATCGCGGGGCAAAGTCGGTAATGGAATATTGCCCGCCACTGCATTCAAATTCTGTTATAAGTATGTTTGTGTTTTTAATATAATGTTGGGTGGAAGTAAAATGACCTTCGGCAGGAAGGATGGAAAACTCACCCCCTTTCTTTTCATCCAGGAGGGAGCCAAAAATAAAGCTGCTGTCAAATCTTGGCAGACAAAGCCACTTTACATTGGTGGTAGTATCGATATAAGCGATGTACGAACAATTACCAATGATACCCATAGAGTATATATGAGGTTTATCTTTCATGACCGGCTGGATATAAGTTCAAAAATACATTATTGGCATTAAAACTAAAACAATAATTAAATAAATGATTATCTTTAATTGCTTTATGTTTACAATAATGTCAGGGGTGGCACGTTTTACTTAATTATATTTTATTAATATTCAGCGCGTTATGAAGATTAATTATACGATCTTTTTTTCAATCATCCTGGCCACCGGTATTGTTGCAGCCGGCTTCACTTTTTTTCAGGTATCCAATGAACGAGCAAGGATGAATAAAGAAATGATAACCCGATCTTCACTGGTATCTGAAGAATTTATCAAAGCCATGACCATTTATAATAGTAATGGGAACGACATGGAATTAAATCGTACTGCAAACCTTCTTTGCCGGAGATACCGTTTACTGGGTATCGCTTTGTATGTCAATGTTGATAGTATAATATACTCAACCCCTTCGGTTAGGTCTTATTTGCAGAATTCCAATGATGACATTCTTAGTGCTGTCACTTCCGATTCTGTAATAGGTAAGTATTTCAAGGCCGGAAGCCTGCACCTTTTTCAATATATACGGCCTGTCAATGAAGAAAAAATAACAAGTAAAGCAATCGTTGTCTATACAGAGGCAGGATTTGTTCACCGGTCGATAATGAATATTTGGTTTCGAAATATAATCCGTTGGCTGATCCAGGCTATACTGGTTGCATTGATCACCGTGTTGATCATTCGTTATAGCATATTCACTCCATTGAACAATATGGTAAAATGGATGAAGTCGGCCCGGGTAGGAAATGTAGAACAGTTGAAACAAACATTTTCTTTTCGCTTTCTTGGGCCGTTACATACCGAAGCTACCCGGCTTGCAGAGGCAATGACCGAAGCCCGTGCGGTAGCAGAGGAGGAGGTTAAACTGAGAACCCATGGAGAAGCAATCTGGACACCCTCGAGATTGAATGCTGAAGCGAAGCTTATCCTGAAAAATCGGATGTTGATCGTTGTATCCAACCGCGAACCTTATATGCACATTTACGAAGGCAGGGATATAAAATGTATAATCCCCGCGAGTGGTATGGTCACTGCCATGGAACCTATATTGAAGTCTTGTGGAGGTCTCTGGATCGCCTCCGGAACTGGTGATGCCGACAAGAAAGTTGTTGATGATCAAGATAAAGTTAAGGTACCCCCGGAGGAACCAAAGTATACCCTCCGAAGGGTTTGGATATCAAAACAGGAGGAAGAATATTTCTATTATGGCTTTTCAAACGAAGGATTATGGCCCCTCTGTCATGTAGCTCATACACGGCCGTTATTCAGGACGGAGTATTGGCAATATTATCAGAGTGTGAACCGGAAATTTGCTGACATTATTATTGAGGAGATTAAAAAGGAGGTAAAACCCTTTATACTGGTTCAGGATTATCATTTTGCCTTGTTACCGGCAATGATCAAAGAATCCAGGCCGGATGCCCGGGTTTCCCTCTTCTGGCATATCCCATGGCCCAATCCGGAATCGTTCGGGATCTGTCCATGGCAAAATGAAATTCTTATGGGGATGCTTGGAGCAGACCTGATCGGTTTTCATACCCAATATCACTGTAACAATTTTCTTTCTACAGTTAACCAGTCGCTGGAGGCAAGGGTGGCATGGGAGACTTTTTCGGTTACCATGGGTGATCATTCAACAAGGGTTAGTCCATTTCCAATTAGTATCTCCTTCACTTTGAAAGACTATAATAATGTGAAAGAACCAGGAATTTCTATCCCTGCATTGCTGAAGAATTCCGGGATCCAGGCTCAGGTTATTGGTGTTGGCGTTGATCGTATCGACTATACCAAAGGAATTTTGGAGCGATTCAGGGCAATTGAGCGGTTCCTGGAAAAATATTCTTCTTACCAGGGTAAGTTTACATTTGTACAGATTGGCGCTCCAAGCAGAACTTTTATTAAGAATTATTCCGATCTGGTTGAAAACGTTGAAAAAGAAACAGATCGGATCAACAGGAAATTCCAGGTAAAGGATTGGAAACCCATTCTTCTTTTGAACAGACACCATAGTCATCAGGAGATCGCTCCCTTTTATCAGGTCGCCTCTTTATGTATGGTGACCTCTCTTCACGATGGCATGAACCTGGTAGCAAAAGAGTTTGTAGCCTCCCGGAATGACAATTCCGGAGTACTAATTCTTAGCAGATTCACTGGCGCAGCACAGGAATTAGCTGGCTCTTTAATCGTCAACCCTTACGATATCGATGAAATGGCTGATGCCATCAAAACGGCCCTTGATATGCCGGAAGATGAACAACGGTTACGAATGCACCAGATGAGACAAACTATTCTTAGGCATAATATTTATTCATGGGCAGCAAACCTTCTTAAAAGTATGGATTTTTCATAAATAGTATTTCTGGAAGGATTTACGGGAAGAAATGTACTTCTTGTCATTCCTGCTGTTCTTCGGCCATTTTCCTGAGTCCATCGTTAAAAGTGGTGATTATTCCTTTATGGGTAATGAAGTTTCTCTCATTGTCAATGCGAACCGATACCATCCTTTCGCAACCCCTGAAATAATAACTATAATTTATGTAAGTTTGGAAACCATATTAAAGATCTGATCGTGTTTCAGCAAATAATCAGTCGACTTGGACATTTTAGGCGGAAGTATATAGGTAATCATACGTATATGGTTCTGGCGAGTATTATCGTTGGAGTCGTTTCAGCCCTGGCAGCGGTCCTTCTTAAACATTTCGTCCGGTTTATTCATCATATTCCGGATCTCTTTCTGTCATTGACAAATTCCACACTGATCTTTATTATATCTCCACTGGTCGGTATTCTACTTACAATTTTACTTGTCAGAATACTTTTCAAGGGAACATTGGAGAAGGGAATTGGCAGTATTATCTTTTCAATCGCAAGGCGATCAGGTAAAGTAAGTCCCTCAAAAATGTACGCCCATCTGGTTACAAGTGGAATAACAATTGGTTTTGGAGGTTCAGCAGGACTGGAAGCGCCGATTGTTGTCACAGGTTCAGCAATCGGTTCAAATATAGCAAGTTTCCTGGGATTCGGTTATAAGGAGAGAATTCTGCTATTGGCATGTGGAGCCGCATCTGGTATCGCTGCAGTCTTTAATAGTCCTATCGCGGGCGTTATTTTTGCTTTTGAAGTCTTGCTTACCGACATTACCATTCCGGTTTTTATTCCGCTGCTAATTTCAACAGCTACCGCTTCAATCTTGTCAAAACTTTTATTAAAGGGTCAGCTTTTCTACCTCATTACAAATGACTGGTACTTTAATGCAATCCCATTTTACATTCTCCTTGGTATCCTGTGCGGTCTCGTTTCCGTATATATGACGCGGGTTACCTTAAATCTTGAAGGTTTCTTTGAAAAACGAAAGAGAATACTTCCTAAAGCAATTTTTGGAGGACTTGCCCTGGGAATTATGATTTATTGTCTTCCGCCACTTTTTGGGGAAGGATATACTACCATTGATACTTTACTCAAAGGTGATTATTTCAATATTTTGAAAAATAGTGTTTTTCATTTTCTCCCCTCCAGTCCATGGACCTTGATTACATTTACATTTTTGATTATCCTTATAAAAATAGTTGCAACCTCCTTTACCCTTGGTTCCGGCGGGAACGGAGGTATATTTGCACCTTCTTTATTTACTGGTGGCCTGACTGGGTTTGGTACTGCTTTTCTTGTTAATACATTAGGATTTGGTCAGCTCCATGTTTCAAACTTTATCGCAGTCGGCATGGCAGGAATAATGAGCGGTGTCGTTCATGCTCCGTTAACGGCAATATTTCTTATTGCAGAAATTACCGGGGGTTATGTTCTGTTTGTTCCTCTGATGATCGTATCCGCATTATCATTTTTTATAAGCCGGTATTTTGAACCCTATTCTATCTATACAAAAAAATTGGCTCAGGCCGGCCATTATTTTACAGGAAATATAGACAGCAACATTTTTAAAACGCTTCCGCTGGACGAAATGGTAGAGACAGAGTTCATCCCGCTGAATCAGAATGATAAATTCAGTACCCTGATAGATGCCTTCACACGAAGTAAAAGAAATGTTTTTCCGATTGTCGATGATGATCAAAATTTCATTGGGATCATTCCCCTTGAAAATTTCAAAGAATTTATGTTTAAAAGTGAATTATACGAAGATCTTAGCTTAAATGACATTACCTCCAAATCCGAGCTGACACTGGAAATAAGTGAAAGTATGGAAGATGCAATGATCAAGCTTGAAACCTCAAATCTTTGGAATATTCCTGTAACGAACCAGGGGAAATACGTCGGATTTATTTCCAGAGCCAATATACTGTCCTACTACCGGCGAATCCTCAAAAAATCCGGATCTCTGATTTGATTCCATTACTTTATAAAGCCCAGAGCCACCGCAACGAATATGGGACCGTGAGAAACCACAATATTTATCTATACGCAGCTTTATCTATCTCAGGGATTGATCTCAATTTACGCGGAGGATCAAGGTATTTATCCAGGAAAGAATAGATCATAAGGCGGGTCTCTTTTGCGATACGGGTATCGATACGGTCGAAGGAGTGTCCTCCCTCCACATCTTTGAAGATCTCATATTCAAATTGTTTTCCTTCGGCTTTTAATGCCTGGATCAGGTGTTCGACTTCCAGCACATTAACATCGTCATCGTTGGTATTGGTATGGATCAGTAACGGGACTTTAAGCTTTTCTGCATTCCATGCAGGGGAACGCTTCCGGTACTCTCTGATATCCTCCCTCGCATCTTTACCCAAATGGTAATCTGCAGAGAACAATTTCCGGTATTCGTCATCCGAATACCCCATCCTTGCCACCAGGTCGCTTACGGGATTTCCTGCAAAGCAAACCTTATATTTCTCCGGATGGTCGAACACGCACATCAGCGCGATCATCCCGCCATGGCTCCAACCGATGATACCGACCCGGGTGCTATCGATCATTTCGTAATTCCTTACCATGTAGTCGCGGCTGGCGTTCACATCCTCGTTTTCCCGTCCGCCGTAATCGATCTTTTCATAAAAATCCTTTCCATAACCAGTGCTTCCGCGATATTCCGGCGCAATCACAATATATTGTTGCGCCATCAGTTCCCGGATGATGTGGGTATGGTATGTTGTAAAATCGCCATGAACCCCACCGTGAGGAAGTACTATCAACGGGTATTTTTTCTCTGTTTTGATCTCTTTAGGGATGAAGATATAGCAGTAGAACTTTACCGGATTACTGACTCCCATGGCGGAAGGATTTTTCACCTGCTTTTCCGATATAGGCGGTCCAGTTATAAATACTTTATCAATAAATGCGACATCTCCGACCCTGTTGAACCATGAAATATCGTCAACCGCCTTTTGCAGGCTGGATATATCATATCCCATCGATTCTAACTTATCTTTGATATCTTTTATCGAACTGTCTGCATTTTGAGCGATCCCCGCGCAAACCGTTGCAACTAATAAAACGTAAAAAAGCACTGATCTTTTCATGGATGTAAGAAATTGATATGCAAAGATAAATGAAGGGGCTGTTTGCTACAAGGATAAAATATTTATTTACCTTCAAGCTTCTTTGGTAAGGTGAGGTAAAAAAACTTCAACAGAGTCAAATCCTTCAGGTTGTAATTTCTTCTTCAAACGCATTTTGCATACCCTAACACTCTGGGGAGAAATCCCCAATGTTTTTGCCATTTCTTTTCCTGAAAGATCCAGATAAATTAATACCATCAGGCGGATTTCCGCCTCGGTAAAAGCGGTTTTAAAATGTTTAAGGCGCGTAAAAAAGTGAGGATAGATAGACATGAATCTTGATTTAAAAATTTCCCAGTCATCCTCAGTTAATATCTTCTGTTCAAGTAATTGAGTAATTTTTAAATCATTACTTTCCGGAATATTATCTTTTGTTATTTCCGACTGCAGTTTACTTATGATGGAATTTTTATTTGCCAGATCTATGATGTAATTTTTTAATTCCTGCTCTTTGACCGCCAGGATCACTTTTGAACTGCGCAGTTCTATCTCCAGTCTTCGCTTTTTCATTTGATTTTTCGAAAGATATCGATAAACAAAAAAAGCGCTGGTCATGAGTAAAATCAAAACGATAATGACTATTAACCAGATTCTGTTTTGAGCAAGTTGCATTTCATTTTCCAAATTTTGAATTTGAAGGTTTTTAACTTCGGCACCTAATTCGGCCTGGCACTTTGCAAGGTTATCAGATTGATTTGCAATCAAAATGCTATCATTATAGAGATGGAAGAGTTTAAAATAGTAAAGTGCAGAATCGGGTTGATAAAGTTGCTCAAACACCACCGAGACTTGTTGATAGGCTTCACTGATACGAACCCGGCTTTTAGCTTCAAAACTTAAAAATAGACTTTTGTGTGCGGCATCCAACGAAGCTTCTTTTAAGTCTTGTTTCAGATAAATTTCCGATAAATTGTAATAAGTTGCTGCAGCCCCATCTTTATAATCTATCTTCCTGTAATTATCTAAGGCTTGTAAGTAATAATGCTTTGCAGAGTCAATAGTATTTTTGTTTTTGAAAATTTGTCCTTGATTATTAAGTACGATAGCCAAATCCTTATAGTAATTACTTTTTTTAAAGATTTCAATAGCTTTATTGTTATGAAAAAAAGCCATTTTATAATTATGTTGCGCCTTATAGATTAAACTGCGGTTGGTGTGTGTTAATCCCAACAAACGTTGTAAATTCAATTTGGCAGCAAGATTTCCGGATTCTTTGTAACACTCCATTGCATCAACATTATTCCCTAATCTCCAGTATACCAGGCCAAGTATATTCAGGGCTTTGGCAAGTGCTTCTTCGTCATTGATGAACTTCGCCTTTTCGTATGCTACCGTAACAAAATTCAATGCTTTTTGATAATTGCCTTTGCTCCATTCTTCCGCGGCAAGTTTGTTAACTGAATCAATGCTGTTGCTGTCAGCTGAAATTGCAATCTTGTTCGCTGAAATTTCATTGATAATGGGTGCACTTTCTTTTTCTTTGTGTGAAGAGCTGCAGCCGGCAAAAAAGAGTAGAAGTATTCCGATTAATCTGATCATTATTATTTTAATAATACTTTGCTGAAAAGTTTAAGGAACGGATGCAAAATAAAAAATTTCCCAAATTGACAATTGCCAATTTAGGAAATTTCATAAAAAACGGTTGAAGTTGTATATTATTTGATAATCATTTTTCGCACTTGTTTAAAATTCTGTGTTTCCATTTGATAGAAGTAAACACCAGGGCTAAAATCTGAAAGGCTTAACGTAATAGAATTTGAACCTGCGGGGAATACTTCATTGGTTCCCGTTACAATATGACGTCTGTTTAAATCATACAAATTGATGACTACTTTCCCTTTTTGATCAATATAGAAAGGAATTTCAGTTGTTCCACTTACCGGATTCGGAATATTTTGTCCCAGCCAGTTTTTTACATCATGGTTTATAAGTTCTTCTACATCCAGGCTGGAATGCTCACTTTCGAAAAAGAATAATCCTTGAAAAAATGATAATTCATGCGACAAGGTACCTCCGAACAATAAACGCCCATTTTTTAGCGGTATCATGCAGCTTCCGAAAAACTGTGAGAATGCTGGGCCAATAAATGTCTTTTCTGAATTAATTTGCCCGGTTTGATCTATTTTCAACAGGCTGTTGATAGGCAAGGGACCTATAGAATAAAAAAGACGAAAAGGATAGGTTGATATCTGCATCTGATTCATCAGGTAAATGGTGTCTGTCGGATCAATATACATACCATCATAAAACCTTTGATATTCGGAGCTTACATTCCAGATCTTATTGCCTGCAGTGTCATAGGATACAACAATAACCTGGTTATTTTCACCATCTATAACACTAAAGCCGGAAATGACCAGGTTCCCTGTCGAAAGCTGGCCGATATCATACGAACGCACCCTTCTGGGATTTTCTCCATATGATTTCAACCACAATGTATCACCTTTTTCCGATAATTTAGCAATCAACAACTCTTCCTCATAGGTGATTTTATTTTGCTTGACACCGTTTATGTATATGTTGTCATTGTCACCGATTATTAAATCCGTTCCGGAAGCATTATATTCAGGGAAAGCGACCGGCCTGATCCAGGACAATTGACCATCGCCGGAATACTTTAGAACAGTCAGGCGGATATCCTGAGAAAAGAAACCACCTTGTCCCATGGCGCCGGTTAAAATAATCTCACCTGTCGAATTAACCATTCCCGAATTGATTGTATAGAGGTTGTCATCCGGGTTATCAGAGGTAAAATACCGTGTCCAGACCTCATCTCCCGAACTATTGAATTTTATCGTGGTGAAAACTGATACAGGATCGGATTGATTTTGCAATGAACTTCCTGAGAGATAAATATTATCATTTTTATCCAGAAAGCAGGTGTATAAAGAGGGATTGTAAACCATTTTTTCTTTTTCCCAAATCAGAATTCCGTTTGCATCATACTTTTTAAGCCGGATTGGAAAGTTGTCAAAAGAACTGGGTATTAAATAAACTATTATTTCCCCTGCTGAATTAACTCTTGCAATGATCCCGTTACTCTCATTTCCGTTCCCGGGGTTGAAAACTTTTTCCCAATCCACCTTGCCCTGATTATTATATTTAACAAGAATGTAATTGGTTATATATTGGTCATTTTCAATAGTTCCGTACCTGCCGGTAACAAAAGTATTACTGTTTTCATCTGAAACAGCAAACAACATCTCTGTATTAGAAGACCCCTTATTGCTGTAGATTGTATTCCATTCCGGATTAAGTGAATCGAAAGGTAGTTTGAACATTTCAAAGACAGATCCTTTGGATGTATAATACATGTTTGATGTTATATATATATTATCGGTACTATCCAATCCCATTCCAACGAAACTGATGAATCCGGATGTAGGAGAATAAGGTTTCAGATAGCTGGTTTCTTTTAAAGTGTAACCATCTGCAGAATATTTGAGGATTCGAATTCTATCGTCCGACAAATTTTCATCATAACCTATCCCTGCTATTACCGGTAAATTATTAGCATCCAACGTAAAATGCATGGCTCTGATTTCGACCTGGTTATCGGTTTCTCTAACCCAATTTTGCGTTCCGTCAGCCTGATATGAAATCAATACCAAACCGTCATTCACCCAATCACCCTGATGTCTCCCGGCTACATATATAGTGTTAGTTCCTACCACCCTGACATCATACGCATTTGTAAAATCGGTAGTGTCACTGTAAGTTTGTACCCAATTTACTCCTCCACTTGGATTGTATTTTATTGTTCCGATTTTTGGCTGATTGGTATTGAAGGTTCCGGTAACATAGCAATTACCATCAATATCAAACGTTATATCACGGGCAATCGAATTAACATCCATTATTGTACTATCCTGATAACGCTGTTTCCAAACAAGGGTTCCTTCAGGATTATATTTCAGGGTATAATAGCATTGCCAAAAATTTTCATTTCCCCCAAAACCTGTTACAGCTATATTTCCAGCCTGATCAACCGCAATAGCCGATGGTTCATTCCACGTATCCGCGATGAAGTTATCATCCGTTGCCGACCAGAGTAAGGTCCCGTTTTCGTTATATTTTAATGTAAGGTATGCAACATTGGTTCCCGTATAGGTAAACCCCGTCAGAATTATATTTCCGTTAAAATCAACCGTAATGGCAACCGGAACATCTAAACCCCCCTTATTCCCGTCAAAAATGCTCTGCCAGATAACAGTCCCCGTTTCAGCATCATATTTTATAGTTTGAATATCCATATCATGTCCATTCCAGTGAATTCCTGTAACAATAGGATTTTCTGAAGCATCCATGGTAATAGCCATTCCAAATTCTGCTGCATAAACAGAACCTGCCTGTGTAACTTCCCATTGACGGTTACCATTATTATCGTATTTCATGGTAATGAAATCTCCTTCGGCAGCTTCTTCGTTTGAGGTAGCTCCGGTAACAAACAAATTACCTGTCTTATCGTTTATACTTGCAAAGGGAATATTCATACCGGTATACGGATGTGAATAATATTCATAACCGGAATCGGATTTTGATTTTTTATCGTATTGATTCCGATAATCTATCCCAGCTTGATGTAACTTTAAGGAATTGATGTATAGCAATTCTCTATTTTGTTTTTCAGGAGATCTTTTCTTTGTTGAGATTTTCGCAAAAGCTCCTTCTTTTTGAGAAAATTCATATCCATGGAAGTGTTGGGCCCGCATTAATTTATCATCCTGACCAATTAATGGATTGCTATAGAACCAGCTGATTAAAATCAAAATAACTGAGGTTGATTTGTTCATAAAACTTGAAATCATAATCGAAAATTTTAGGGTTAATAAAAATGCAACTTTTCAGTCGAAGCAATACGAACTTCAACAGGATATCATCTTCCAAAAATATGCTATATTGCTACTAAAGCAGTAAAATCGGTGTTGACAAAAATGTTGACAATTAAATATGGAAATAATAAATGATTGATCCGACTATCGATACCAACCAAGCATCTGTTGTTCCTGATCCATGATGCATGCCCGAGTCCGGTAAATTATATATACATTAATCAGAAATTATCATGTTAGCAAATAAAAAAAACATCCAAATTAAAAACAACGGATACAATATTCCGGATGATTCAGGGTTTAATTGCAGTTATATTCACAATGGCCGTAATAACGAAATAAACCCCGTCGAAAGAAAATTTTTACGATCATTATTAAGCATTCAGTGGATCCTGGTTATCGTTTTCGTTTATTTTATTCATGGCGATTTTCAGGTGTTGGAAATATTATGATTTGTATTAGCACTTTGTGCTGCATATGAAAAAAATAACCTTTCAACCGACTTCTCTTCAAATTTTATACTTGATAATCTTTGTACTTCTGTTTGCTTTTATTATTTATACTCCTTCATTAATCACCGGCCCTGTCCATTTTACAAAAAAATTGATTATCGAAGAAGAGACAATCGAGGGGGCAACGTTTAATCATCCTCAGGTTAGCAATAAAATGATCATCGAAAGGCAACCTGTTTTGCCCTTTACTTCAGTCCTTTCAAATCCTCAGAATTTAAATATCCTGGTCGCTTGTATTATCCCGATTGATAAAATACATGATGAGCAGCGTATTATTATTCAAGCTATTATAAACGAGATTACAAAGATGTTCGTTTTTTTAAATTCTTCTTATTATAAAAAAGGAAGGGAGATGTTTTTTGAAAATAAACTCAAAACAAATACTATTAATCAGATAAGTTAGTGATGAAAATTAGAATCGGATCGCGATTGCGTTTACGAGGAAATCATTCTGTACTGCTGATGGCTGGTGTGTCCGCTGAGTGACAAAAATATCAAAGTTCTTTTTCTTTTACATGTAAATAAAAATATTTATCTTTGCACCGTCATGAGAACACAAAATCATATACATCCTTGTTGTCATACCTGCCTTAAAGGTAAGTCGATGGTTGTTTGTATATGTATGTAATAGTTATAAACAAGATACTTGAAAGGGCTTACCAGAAACGGTAGGCCTTTTTTTTATGCAACAATCAATGTGAAATAAACAAGTTCTGAAATATCTATACAAATATCGTACATGCAAACCGCGAATGATAATAATGGATATTCCCTGTCTGCCAACAGGCAGGCATGTGACCATTAACTAAAAATTATTAACACATTAAAAGAGAATCATATGAAAGAGATTGATATCCCAAATCCTAAAACAGTTGAAAAAATGATTATTTCTGTTTTTGAACTGCTGTTCCCAAACAGCCATCCCTCTTCAAAGTGCCTAGAGGAATCCAGTCAAAACCAGGTAAAGCAGCAACTGGCGAATTTGTTACCCGGGTTGACCGGAAATCCGGAAGAAGTGTCGGACAGTTTTGTTGAAAAACTTGCTGAGGTAAAAAAAACATTGGTAACCGATGCCCGATTTATTCTTGAATCTGATCCTGCAGCCACGCAATTAGTTGAGGTTATTGCAATCTATCCGGGATTTTTTGCCATTTTCTGTTACAGGATTGCCCATGTTCTGTCAGCCCGGTCGGTCTCGATCTTGCCCAGGATGATTACAGAATACGCGCACAGAATGACGGGGATAGATATTCACCCGTCGGCCACCATAGGGAGTCCGTTCTCAATTGATCATGGTACTGGCATCGTTATTGGTGAAACCACCCGGATCGGGAATAATGTTAAAATTTACCAGGGGGTCACATTGGGTGCCCTCAGCGTTGATAAAAGGAAAACGTCCCAGAAAAGACATCCGACCATCGGAGATAACGTAATATTATATGCAGGTTGCACGATTTTGGGTGGTGAAACCACAATCGGCCGAAACTCCATCATCGGCGGCAATGTATGGCTGACAGAAAGTGTTGCACCATACTCGGTCGTGTATCATAAAAGTGAAATCATTGTTAAAAATCATAAAAAACATGAAAGCAAACTCAATTTTAGAAACGATAGGCAATACGCCACACATAAAGATCAACAGGCTCTTTAGCCCTTCCATTTCAGTATGGATAAAACTGGAAAAAGCCAATCCTGCTGCCAGCATTAAAGATCGAATTGCACTGTCAATGATCAATGATGCCGAGCAAAAGGGACTGATTAACCACCGGAGTGTCATTATTGAACCAACTTCGGGTAATACAGGCATCGGGTTAGCCATGGTGGCTGCAGTGAAGGGATACAGGCTGATCCTGGTAATGCCGGAATCCATGTCGGTCGAAAGACGTAAAATAATGAGTGTATATGGTGCTGAGTTCGTCCTTACACCACGTGAACTGGGGATGAAAGGAGCCATCGCGCGAGCCAGGGAGTTGCTGGATGAAACGCCGTATGCCTGGATGCCGATGCAGTTTGACAATCCTGCCAACACTGCAGTTCACCGGGAGACCACGGCAACAGAAATTATTCATGATTTCCCTGATGGCCTGGATTACCTGATTACAGGTGTGGGCACAGGCGGACATATTACCGGTTGTGCTGTTGCGCTGAAAAAAGAATTTCCCCGACTGAAGGTATATGCCGTTGAACCCGCCTTGTCTCCTGTCCTGAGTGGTGGCGCACCGGGCCCACATCCGTTGCAGGGAATCGGTGCAGGATTTATTCCGTCAATTCTCAGGAAGGAGTTGCTGGATGGTGTCATCCAGGTGTCAAAAGATGACGCCTATACCTTTACCCGGCGGGCAGCAAGGGAAGAAGGGTTATTTGCAGGCATATCAACCGGTGCATCACTGGCTGCAGTAAACCAAAAAATGGCTGACTTTCAGCCAGGATCCACGATCTTAACCTTTTGTTACGATACCGGGGAAAGGTATTTATCAACAGAAGAATTGTTTAAATGACAGGTAGATAATTATAGTAAACCAGGTGCACAATCCGTCTTCTCATTTTATCTGAATTATTTCTTTTTCACTAAGCTTTTTGTTACAAGATAACCAATTATAATAACAGGAAATGGTAATTTTGACCCCTAAATCGACTCCCTGGAATTAAATACGAATGGAACCTCTTAAAAATCATATCCTGAACAAGGAAGCTTTATACAAACAGGTCCCAAAGCCTGTCAGGAAGCCTGCTTGGTTGAAGGTAAATTTACCTGAAGGTAGTAATTACAGGTACATCCGGGAAATGGTCAGCCGGTCGGGGTTGCATACGATTTGCGAAAGCGGAAGATGCCCCAATCTGGCGGAATGCTGGGGTCTGGGCACAGCCACTTTTATGATCCTTGGGGATATCTGTACCCGGTCTTGTAAATTCTGTGCTACAAAAACAGGCAGGCCATTACCTCCTGATAATGAGGAACCAGGGAAAGTTGCCGGTATGGTTAAGGAGTTACATCTGAAACATGTAGTTCTTACTTCTGTTACACGTGATGATCTCCCGGATGGGGGAGCCGCGATTTGGGCCGATGTTATCAGGAAAATCCGCTATGTTAACCCGGGAGTAACAATAGAAACGCTGATCCCGGATTTTGGCGGCCAAACGCAGAACCTACAGGTGGTCATCGATGAAAAACCGGATGTGATCTCGCATAACCTGGAAACCGTTGAGCGTCTTACGCAGGTTGTTCGGAGTGGAGCGATGTATTTGCGAAGCTTACAGGTTTTAAAACAGGTTGCGGATTCCGGGATTGTCTCAAAATCTGGACTCATGGTCGGACTGGGAGAAACAGATGAAGAAGTTTTAAATCTCATGGATGACCTGCTGAATGCAGGGTGTTCGGTTTTGACCATAGGGCAGTACCTTCAGCCTACAAAAGCGCATCTGCCTGTTCAGGAGTATATATCTCCCTGGAAGTTTGAAAATTATAAATCTATTGGATTAAGCAAAGGATTCAGGATTGTTGAAAGCAAACCCCTGGTTCGCAGCAGTTATCATGCCGAAAAACACATATAAAGTAATGTTTCAGAACCTCGGACTGATCCGGTACAAGGCAGGATTGGAATACCAGGAAAATCTTTTTCAAAAAATTATATCTCAGCAACGTCAAAACGATAAACTTCCGCTCATACAGCAGAAAATCACCGATAATTACCTGTTATTTTGTGAGCATTATCCGGTATTTACCATTGGGAAAAGCGGGAAGAGTGAGAATTTACTCGTAAATGACATTCAACTAAATGCCGCGAACGTAGAATTGTTCAATACCAACCGTGGTGGTGATATCACCTTTCACGGACCTGGCCAGATCGTTGGGTATCCGATCCTGAATCTTAGGTATTTTGCTACCGGAATCAGGGATTATATTGAGAAACTCGAATCTGCAGTCATCATTACCGTCGCAGAATATGGACTGGAGGGTAAAAGAATGGTAGGAGCCACCGGAGTTTGGATTGATCCTGAAAGTAAAGACCAGGCAAGGAAAATCTGTTCCATCGGTGTCCGCAGCAGCTACTGGATAACCATGCACGGTTTTGCTCTGAATGTCAATACTGATCTTTCTTACTTCAAATGGATAAATCCCTGTGGTTTTACAGATAAACAGGTAACATCAATGGAAAAGGAAGTAGGGATGAAATTGGATTCTTTTGAGGTCGCAATCAGGTTGAAAACAAATATCAGCCGGGTTTTTAATAATTTTCAAATTGTTCAATGCAAAATTGGCGATTGATCTGCTAATGCCTTATTTGTACTCTGCTGAGCGGCATTTGTAATGCCGCTCAGCAACACGTGACTTTTACTTGTTACAGAGGAAGGATGGATTTGTGTTATTCCATTAAAATAAATTTCTTCGTTTCAATAAAATTATCCGCTTGTAACTGATAAAAATATACTCCGCTTGATAAGTCTTTTCTATCAACCATCAATTCATATGTACCGGGTAATTTTTGTTCGTTGCAGAGGTTTAACACGATTTTCCCAAATGAATCCAAAACTTTTACAGTAACATTTTGTGTGGTAGGGATTGAAAATTTTATAGTTGTAGTTCGTTTAAATGGATTGGGATAGTTTTGATTTAAAATTATCGGTTGAGCAATGCGTTGAGATTCATCAGATATACCGACAGGCGTGCTGTTATGATAATATCCTGTATGCTGCGGATCGTGCTGGAACATGGTCCATTGCATAGTTGATTCCTGATAAGTACTATCCAGTTCCCATACATAAATTATCCCTACAGCAACATCAGGCTCTATCCAGTTAGCGCTGGATATTACATCAACCTTGCCATCGTTATGTAAATCATCTATTGAAGGTGAGCTATATGCTATGAGTTGCATCGGTTTTGGGAAACCATCCAATATATCTCCATTTATGTTCAATGCATAAATTGCAGTGTCTGAGTTAAAAACGATATCAGGTATGCCATCATTATCAATATCACCGACAACGGGTGGATGATTTCCTATCCAGTCTAAGTAAAAAGAAAAAATTAATGTACCATCATGGTGAATGACATTCAGCTGCTCTCCATACTGATATACAATTTCAAGATCATTATCACCATCAAAATCGGCTAAGGCTATATTTGAATGTGACATGCCCATCCCCAATGGTAAGTTTAATATAAAATCACCATTCTTATCCAGAATATAAATACCAGCTTCTGAAGCGAATACAACCTCATTAAAACCGTCATTGTTTACATCTCCGATTACAGGGTCACAATCGGTTAAAGAAAATATTCTCTGGGACCATAAAAGGCTTCCGTCAATTTTAAAAGCTCTGATCTTTGATGTGTCGGCCGGCTCATTATTTCTGTGTGAAATAACCACTATTTCCCATTCGGCATCATCATCTAAATTGCCTACCGCAGGAGTATTTGACTGGCAAATTCCGTCATTCTCCTCCAACATTACAGGAAACCCTGGCACGTTATTTCCATTGTTATCCAAAACAACCAATCTGGTTCCATCTAAATACCAACCACTATAAATGATTTCCAGCGTACTATCTTTATTAACATCTGCTAATACCGTGGAGGCATATAAATCATCCGACATCTGAAATTCGATTGGAAGTCCTTTTTCCAGATTTCCATGAGAATCATATATCAATATTTGGTTGTCTGTAGGACCATTATAGGGCATTACTATTTCCATGGAATCATCCTTATCGATATCTGCTATTGAAGGAAATGTCCGTGGATCAAAATAAGCATCAACATTAACTTTCGCCCTTAGATCACCGTTTGCTTCAAAAATGAATAATGTTGATAAATGCCCTTCCGCATTGCCCTGGGTGGTAACCACTAATTCTTTTATTCCGTCATTATCCAAATCGGCTATCACCGGGGAGACCATTCCAATCCAGGTATTTGGCTCACCATATATTGTTTGAGGCCAATTCCCCTGGGCAAATACAGTGGACAGTTGAAAAAAACATAATTGTAAAATTACATACTTGAGCGTTTTCATGTTTAAAATAATTTAATTATTAAAGAGTTACATTAATGGTTTGGTATCAATAGATATTGTTATGACTGAGACGCAACACTAATACAAAATTATATTTAGTCAGTGCAACTCAAAAAATATTGAAGAATATAAACAATATTTTAACTTTGTGTTAAATATTAAACATTTTTATGAAAACAATCGCACAGGTTGTCAATACCATAATTTCACGGAAACCATTCCTTGCGGAATCATTGGCCGAAGGTATTATCAATATATCGTCACTTTCCCGGTTAATATTACCAGAGGTCGAGGAGCTTATGCAGAAAACTGTTCAAAACGGGGCTGTGGTGATGGCATTGAACCGGTTTACTCATCAGGTTGATCTGCAAGCGTCTCTCAGAATACGAAAAATATTCAAAAAAATAGGGAATATTATCGTCCGGACCAACCTATCGGCAATATGTGTACGCAATTCCGAGAACCTTGTCGATAAGCAACGTCAGATCATTCATATTGCCATTGCACAAACTGATGTCTTTTACACTTTTGTACAAGGGGTATTTGAATCTACAATGGTAATCAGTTCCGTCATCGTTGTTCAATGTATAAAAATCATGCAAGAGGAAACGATAGTTGATCAAAAACACGATTTATCATCCATAACACTGAAGTTACCTGTAGGAAGTATTAATCAACCCGGAATTTATTATTTTATTTTGCGTAGTCTTGCCTGGGAGGGCATTAATATTATCGAGGTAATTTCCACCTCACACGAATTTACAATTGTTGTCAAGCAGCACGATGTGGATAAAGCCTTTAGTGCATTGAACCTTATTCTAAAGAATTGAAAATCCTACGGTTAAGTGATTATTTCGTTGGGATTGTAAATTTAAAGGTACTACCATTGCCAAGCTCACTCTCCACCCAGATTTTCCCACCGTGCTTTTCAACAAATTCTTTGCATAAGATCATCCCTAAACCGCTTCCGGTTTCCTTTTCTGTACCTAAGGTAGTGGTTTTTCTTTCTATTTTGAAAATGAATTCCATATCTTCTTTAGCAATGCCCACTCCTGTATCTCTGACCGAAATCTCAACTTGATCGTTGTGGCTGACTATGGATACAACAATTTTCCCGTTTTTTGGCGTGAATTTAATTGCATTAGTAAACAGATTCCGAAAAATTGTTTCAATCATATTCTTATCCGCCATTATTGGACAATGTTCCGGTATGAGGGAAGAAATAGATATACTTTTCTTTTTCGCTTGATTTTCTAACAGTTCAATAACATCCGGAACAATGTCACGAAGATCAAGTATTTCAGGCTGAAAATCTATATTTCCGGTTTGGGAACGAGCCCACAGAAGCAGGTTTTCTAATAATGAATAAGCTTGTTTTGAGGAGTTGCGGATACTTGATAAATATTTTAACATATCGTCTTTATCAAGCACATTAAAATCCTTGATCAATGCATCGGTAAATCCTAAAATGGAATTAAACGGATTCTTAAGATCATGAGCAATGATAGAGAAGAACTTGTCTTTTGTTGCATTGAGTTCTATTAATTCTTCGGTTTGTCTTGCAAGCTGCAATTCAACGAGTTTACGATCTGTGATATCCTCAATTGTTCCTTCATAGTATTTTATCTTTCCATTAGCATCACGAAAGGCATTGGCGCTTTCACGTACATATATAAAAGCTCCATCTTTTCTCCTCCACTTTGCTTCTAATCCTTTTATAAAGCCATCATGTTCAATCCTGTGAATAAAATCACTCCGCGGGTAATCCGCTTCAAATCCTTCATTTTCCAGGTTGCGCTGAGCCAATTCCTCAAAACTGTTAAATCCGAGCGTATGAATCAATGCGGGATTTGCGAATAAGATTTCTCCTTCGGGTGTGGTCCGATATAAACCAATAGTAACATTTTTATATAAACTTCGTAGTCGTTCTTCGCTTTCTAAAAGAATTTCCTCTGCCCGCTTACGTTCAGTTATATCGGTTACTACACCAAGGATCGCATTTTCGCCATTAAAATGAATGAGCTTTGTACTTAAAACGGTGTGCAATTTTTTCCCATCCTTCGTTATTAAAGCATATTCATAAGGTGGATTCTCCTGACCATCCGAATGAATCCGGAAGGCTCCCTTTACCAATTCCTTATATTCCGGAGCTATTAAATCGATAAAGTGGAAATCTGGAGAGTAAAGTTCCTCTTTAGTATACCCCATCACTTTTTCACAAAGATGATTCGCATAAACGATCCTGCCCTTAACGTTGATAAAGATCATATTGGGAGAATACTCGGCAAGAGAACGGAATTTTTCCTCCGATTCCTTTAAAGCTGCTTCCGCCTGTATGCGTTCGGAAATATCACGCAGGATTCCCTCATGGAATATAATTTTTCCAAGCTCATCAACAATATACCATCCATGATCTTCGACCCAAATTTCAGAACCATCTTTTCTCTTGAGGCGAAACACCCCCATTTCTTCGAGTTTCTCTTCCAATACTGCACTTTCCCGGTCAGAAGGATCAAAATACAACTGGGTCTTGATATCTATCGAAAACAGGTCTTCCTTGCTGTCATAACCAAGCATTTTAACCATAGCAGGATTGGCTTCTATAAATTGACCTTCATGGGTACTTTTATATACACCATCAGGCATGTTCTCAATCAAATTCCGGTACAGGGTTTCGCTATCACTGAGTGCTTCCTGTGATCTCTTTCGATCAGTGATATCGATTAATGATGCAAGAATATGCTGTATAGCTCCATCTTCATCACGTTGACAGGTTACAGAAAGAGTTGTATAAAGTATCGAGCCGTCTTTATGTATAAACCGTTTATCCAGATCATATGAATCTCGTTTACCCGATAACACTTGATTAAAAAGTTCAACGTCTGCCGCTAAATCATCAGGGTGGATCAGTTCTAACCATGTAAGTTGTAGTAATTCTTCCTTTGAATATCCAAACATCTCACAAAACCGGGCGTTAACCTCAATCCATTTTTTTTCTGAAGTAATAACACACATTCCGATTGAACCTAATTCGAAATAGTTTCTAAACGCTTCACAGCTACGCTGTAACTCTTGTTTCGCCATTTTATTCTATGTGATATCGTTGACTATTGTTTGAATGTATATACTGCTTCTCAGAAATACTCCTTTCAAAGACACTTCAGCATCAAAAAGAGTTGCATTTTTTTAACATGCTTCCAACAAATCCGCTCTAACTCTTTGGTTATTGAATTTTAAATACAGGTAAAGATAATGTAAAAGGTCAGATTGTATTCCCTTAACACATTGATTTAGATAATTTTCTTTTTAGAATCCTTAAAAATAGTGTGTCTTGTTCTTCACCTCTTCGCCTTAAGGAGAGGGGGCCGGGGGAGGGGTGGGATTTTGAACAATTACCATGGTGATATGGATGATTATACCTTCCATTGCTTTATATTTCTCCTTGAAAATCACAATGAGGGCGCTCCAGAAAGCTTCATCCAACGGTCACTTTCTTCTTTTTAAAATAAAGGGCATCAAGATAGTATAGAATCCGGATAGAAAAACTATTACTGGCCGGTGAAGTCAGTGTGTTCCCAAGATCATTAAAGAAATTTGGTACAATATCATTATCAAATGTTGTAATAGCATTTTTCCAGACTACGGAAAGTTGGCTTCCCGGAGCAAAATTCCAGATAAAGCTAAGGTCAAGGTTGAACAGGTTAAAATTAATATTCTGGTTTTGATTGTAATTGACAGGATTCAGCGTTCCGTCCGGTTGAAGCTGATAAAAAGAGAAATAGGGAGCAGATACCCAGTAATGGCGGATTCTGACATTAAGGCTCATCTTGCTGTTAAACATGAAATCTGATTGGAGAACATTGGTTACTGTTTGCCGGTCTCTACGGCCAAAAAGAATTACCGTTGTATTATCAGCGCTGGTAGAATCCAATACATAGCCGACATCATTCCACAATTTGTTATAAATCAGTTGATATGTCATGAATATTCTGTTTGATATGCGATACCGGGGCTCAAAAGAAATGGCGATTCCTGATGAACGGTACTTTGTTGAAATGGAACCGGTAATTCCGGCATCTACGACAAACTTTTTCCGGTAATCAGGAGAAATCCAGAAGGTAAAATCGGCATAGGCAGGTGAAATATACATCCAACCGGCAACACGGGGCTCGTAATAATCGTTTGCCGGAATGGGTCTTATATTTAAGTTGGTTCCCAGGGTAAGATATTTGATGGTGGTCGTGTTACTTTCGGCATGGATGTCGAAAGAAGTATACTTAAACTCCTGGTAAAGGCAATTGTAGGAAAGATATAATCCGTTGAACCAATTAAGAAATTTTCCGAAGGGCTCATAAATGTCATATTTAAAAGTGAGATCATTGTTAAAATGGTTGTTCACAAGATTAAACCCCATGTCATTTGGATCGTAGGTATCTGTCTCCAGGGTTTGTGAATAGGTAAATTTGAAATTTCCCGAAATTTTTCCAAATCCAAGGGTATAGGCATATCCGAATTCCGGGTTTGCATGACTGTAATATTTTTGGCTGATAAATCCGCTCCCGGTCAGGGCATAGGTGTAAGATTTGTTTGCGAATTTAAAATCTGTGCCGCTGACATTGGCAGTATATCCTTCGGTCGGCATATAATAATTTGTATTAAGGATATCGAAATATGAATTATTTTTCAGGTTCTGATCAAGGACAATCATATTATAATTGGTGAATCCCTGGGTAAGGATCTTTCTGGTTTCTCCAGTCAGGGTATCCTTGACTTCAGCCCAGGTATTTGCCGACATGGCGTTAAAAAAACCAATTCCGAGACCTTTATTTGTCCTTCCTGAGATTTTTGTTGCATTGATCAGTTTGGTTTGCATCGGGTTTTCGGTGATTTTTTCCGTTGAATCGAGTTGACTTTTTACATTATTATAACCTTTCGGCTGATCACCAACCCGGCGAGAATAGAAAAGCCCGCCTTTATTAAACAGTTCCGTCCCTTCGGTAAAAAACTGGCGCCGTTCATCATAACGGATCTCAAAGGGTGAGAAATTATATATTTTATCATCTGACGGTACCTGACCAAAATCGGGAATTAAGGTCATATCCAATGTAAAACTCTCATTAATTCCGTATTTAAGATCAGCGCCATAATTGTATGAAAACTGCCATTGCGGATTCTCCGGATTTTTTTCGACATAACCGGAAACATAAGGCATAAGTGAGAGCCGGAGTGGAGGCTTGATACCTTTGATTCCCTCCAGTAATCCTCCCTGGTTAACAAACCCCCTGATCTTTGAGTCGACAAAGTTCCAGGTACTTGTCTCCCGGTAACGGCGAATATCCCTCTGACAGTTAATACCCCATTCCTGGATGGGTTTTTTTGGGAAACGGATGGCTGAATAGGGTATCTTAATTTCGGCGACCCATCCCTGATTGTTTATTTTTGCTTTGCTTTGCCATACTGCATCCCAGCTGAGATCTTCCGATTCTTCTCCATAGAGCCCTGGAAGTTTAAAATCGGTCTGTACATCGGAAATCCATAATTTGAAACAAAAGGCATTAAGTCCGTCATTAAAGGGACTGAGCATGATCAGGAAATAATCCGCGTTCAGACCTTCCGAGTCACGTAAACCCAATTGCATCGGAATACTGTCAGGATGCGGGTCGTACAAGGTGGCACCAACATACAATCCGGTATTATCGTATAAAAATCTAACTTCTGTCTTGAATGTCGCGGGTCTTCCATTGAAAGGAATTTGTTGGATAAAATCGACGGCAGGAGAAGCAGTCTGCCAGCAAGGTTCATCAAGAATTCCGTCAATTTTTACAGCACATGAAGCAGGGATTGCCGAAGAGATCTTTTTACTGTTTTGTCCGTATAAAGCAATCTGGAAAAGAGCCAGAATAATCAGAAGTATTGGGTTTTTCATCGGTTCAGCTAACAAGTGATTTCCAGGTATCAAATAGTTTTAAAAATTCATCATAAATTGACATATTTGTAGCAATGATCTCTTTTCCAAAAAGATAATTTCTGCCTCCCTTAAAATCACCGACCCGTCCTCCTGCATTTTTTACCAATAGCGTTCCCCCACAAACATCCCAGGGACTAAGTCCGTATTCATAAAAACCATCGAACCTTCCGCAGGCAACATAAGCCAGGTCGACAGCCGCTGACCCAAGACGACGGATCCCCCGGCTGTGTTGCATCAGGTACCTGAAAAGGATCAGGTATTCATCCAGGCGTCCATAATCATAGTAAGGAAACCCGGTCGCAAGAAGGGAATCGGATAATTTTTTCGTGGATGAAACTTTTATGGGCTCCTGATTGAGGAAAGAAGGTGCACATTTCCAGGTATGGAAGCACTCTTTTTGATTTATTTCATAGATAACCCCCAGCAAGATATCTTTGCCATGGATAAGCCCGATGCTTATGGAATAAACAGGAACCCCGTGAATGAAATTTGTCGTTCCGTCAAGTGGATCTATGACCCAGGTGTACTCTCTGGCTTTCAGGGTGTCATTCTCTTCTGCTATGAAACCCGATCTGGGCAATAATTTTGAGAGTTTCTTTACAAGAAGTCCTTCAGCTGATTTGTCGACATAAGTGACAAAATTGTGCAGGCTTTTTGTCTCAATATCTTCGACTTTTATATTTTTAATTTCCCGGTGAATGAATTCCCCGGTTTCAATAACCACATTTATGACCTCTTTAGTTAGCTTTTCGAGATTCATCATTAAACTATTATTTATTTTCAGGAGGAATGATCTTAACGGATTTTTTGGGATTGGTTATATAAAAATAAAAGAAACCGGCACATCCCAGGAAAATAAGTACAAGGGCGATAATTTCTGACAATGTCAATTGGATACCTGCAACTTCGTGGATGGTGTTAATTCGTATCTTTTCAATGAAAAAACGTTCGATGCCATTAAGAATCAGATAAACAGAAAAAAGATAGCCGGGAATTGATAAGTGTTTCCTGATCATCCACAGGAAAAGGAATATTAACAAACAGATCATAGTTTCATAGAGAGGTGTCGGGTAAACCGGATTCGTAAGCATGAAACAATGATCACCCGTACAGGGTTGCATCCTCACGCCTTCATCAATTACATTATGTGGGTAATTGAAGCTCCAGATCCAATCGGGTAAAAATCCCATCCATGAGGGTTTTGGATTATTATTGACGATTCCCCAGCAGCCATCCCCGGCAAGCTGGCAGCCGATACGACCGATGGCATAAGCCAGGATCAGTGACGGAGCAATGGTGTCGGAAATATGGGGAAAAGAGATCTTGTTTTTATGAGTATAATATACTACGGCAAAAGCAGCAACAATCAATCCGCCGTAAAAAGTAAGTCCGCTGAACGAAAAAATACTGCCAACCGGGTCACGAATAAGTGCATCGATATTTTCAAGCAGGTCGAAAATTTTTGATCCAATGATCCCGAAAATTGCGGCAACAAGCACAATATTTCCGGTAAGCTGATAGGGATGAACAATTATTTCTTCCAAAACAGGGGGATTTAACTGTTTCTTTTTTTTCTGATAATAGGTTAAATATCCCAGACCCGCTCCAAGGACTATTCCACTGATAAAACTTCCTTTTCCTGATAAGATAAAGGCCTGTGGATCAGCACTGAAACTGGAGTAATCGATGATCAGACCTATCAGTTTCCATCCGAGAAGAAATCCAAGAAGTGAGGAGGAGAATAACTCCGCAACACTCGCCGGCGTTCCTTTTAAGATCTCTTTCTTTTGTACGGGTATCTGGCCGGCAATTTCTTTTCTTTTTAACTCCTTATACAAAACAATCGCTCCGGATAGAAAAGCCAGCGCCAGCATCAATCCATAACTTTGAATTGGAATATTCAGATTCAAACCAAAAAGGTAGTTCAGAAGATCACTGATACGTGGGAACATAGGGCTAATTATTTTATAAGATAAAATCCGTCATCATCGAACTTGTCGAGATGAATTTCCATAATCTGGTTTATCCACTCAGGTTTAAACAAGGTCTTGGCCCTGATGTAGTTTTCAGTAAAACCATGCATATAACCGGTCATATCATTTGATTCCCATAAAACCTGCGCTATTCTTCCCAGGTTTTTCTGATAGAAAGATCTCTTTTTTTCGGCGGAAAGAGAATGCAAAAGAATGCTTCTTTCTTTACAAATCACATCGGGTACCTGACTGGTGTTTTTTGAAGCCAGGGTATTTTCTCTTTTCGAATAGGTAAAAACATGCATGTAAGAAATTGGCAAAGTTTCAAGGAATTGATAGGTGTCGAGAAAATTTTCATCCGTTTCTCCCGGAAAACCGACAATAACATCGGTTGCTATGCAGGCAAGGGGAAGGCGGGAACGGATTTTATTAACCATGTTTTGATACAATTCTCTTTCATATTTCCTGTGCATCGATTTAAGAATCTTATTTGATCCCGATTGAAGCGGTATATGAAAATGAGGTAAGAAAATTTTTGAGTTTGCTACAATATCAACTATCTCATCCGTTAAAAGGTCAGGTTCAATAGAGGATATCCGCATGCGTTGGACTACATTTAAATTTTCGAGTTTTTGAAGAAGCTCCAAGAAAGTTTCACTGTTTTGCTTCCCAAAATCGCCAATATTGACCCCTGTCAATACTATTTCTTTGACTCCGCTCTGTGCAATATTTTTTACCGTGTTCAGCACATGGGTAATAGTATCGCTGCGGCTATGACCTCTGGCAAGTGGAATGGTGCAATACGAACAATAATAATCACATCCATCCTGTATTTTTAGAAAGGAACGGGTGCGGTCGCCATAAGAAAAGGAGGGAATAAAATAATCGTTTTTTTGTTTGTCCTTAACTTCCTGGTTTTTATGATACTCCCTTACGTCAAGATTCTCCATTTCCTGAAGAAGACGGAATTTGTCAGAATGACCCAGTACGAGGTCAACACCCTCCATAACTTCTAATTCTCTTGGTTTTAACTCGGGGAAACAACCGATAACCGCTATTTTTGCTCCGGGATTTAACTTATGCGCCTGACGGATTGCAGCCCGGCATTTTTTCTCAGCAACTCCTGTCACAACACAGGAACTAATCACATAGACATCTGCTTTCTCATGAAAATTTATCAGAGTCCATCCTTTTTCTTTGAATTGTCGTGAAAGGGAAGAAGCTTCTGCAAAATTCACTTTGCATCCGAAATGATGAAAGGCAATTGTACCGGGATTCATCTTGCAAAGATATGAACTTAGGTCTTAAGATACTGTTGCATTATAATCCCACCCACTATCAGGACAAGTCCAATAAACGTGGAAAATAAAATGACTTCACCAATGACGAAATGAATGATGATCAATGAAATGAAGGGTGAAATATAGATCAGGTTAGAAACCTTCGCAGTAGTGGAGGAGTATTTTAATGCGTTAAGCCAAATAAGAAATGTAATTCCCATTTCAAAGATTCCGATATAGGTTGCTCCGCCAAGTCCCTCCAAACTGGGAAATGACAGTCCATGTGTAAAAATAAGTGTGATGAAGGTGTATAAAAATCCAAAGCAAAAGCCGATGAAAAGTTTGATGACCGCCTCGCGCTGATCCATCAAATTAAAGATCCAGTAGGATGCCCAGAACACCGCACTACCTAATGCTAAAATGACACCAAGCGGGCTGGAGAATTTAAAATTAAACAAGTCGCCATGGGTTGAGATTACAATAATACCCGAGAAGCTGATTAAAATCGCTATGACACTCCATGAACTTATCTTTTGTTTTAAGATGGGAATGGAAAGCAGAACCAGTACAAGGGGCCATATATAATTAAGGGTTCCTGCTTCCTGAGCCGGAAGAAGGTCATAGGCTTTAAGTAAAACAACATAATATAGGTAGGGATTGAGAAGTCCCAGGAAGGCAGAAAGTAAAAATTCGTTGAAGGACATTTTTTGGATAAGCCTCCATTTGCCCTTGATAAGGATTATGATGAAGAGTATTATGCATGCAACTAATGAAGAGTAAAAGAGCAAAGGGAGCGGATCCAGGTAATTGAGCGAAAGTTTAAATGCAGTCCCTATTGTGGACCAAAAAAGAATGGCTGTCATAGCCAGCATATATGCCTTTCGCTGAAATTTCATCGCGAGGCGAAGGTAAGAAAGAATGGAAAATATTGCTATTTTTGTCTTACTTAAATTCAATGTATGAAAAAACTTGCCGTTGTTGCACTTGGTGGAAATGCATTACTTCGGGGTGATCAAAAAGGAACGATTGATGATCAGGAAGGAAATGCCTATGCGACGGCCGAATCACTCGTGAAATTACTTAAGAGGGATTATAATATTGTTATTACTCACGGAAATGGACCTCAGGTCGGAAATATAATGCTGGCAAACGCTGCCGGGCATAAGATGTATGGAATTCCGGAGATGCCGCTGGATATTTGTGTTGCTTATAGCCAGGGATTTATTGGCTATCTTATAGAGCAACAGTTGAAAAATGTCCTTGAGTTGCATGATATGGAAAGCGATATTATTACAATTGCCACACAGGTTCTGGTAAACAAGGATGATCCAGCCTTTTTGAATCCGACCAAACCCGTCGGACCTTTTTATACAAAAGAGGAAGCTGACAAGCTGATGAAAGAGACAGGTTCAGTATATGCTGAAGATCCCCGTGCCAGGGGATGGCGCAAGGTTGTTGCTTCCCCGAAGCCTTTGGTTATCATTAATAAAAAAACTATCGAAAAGATTGCGCGGGGAGGTCAGATTGTTATAGCGGTTGGTGGTGGCGGAATCCCGGTGTTCTATGTTCAACCGAATAAATTACAGGGAATCGATGCTGTTATTGATAAAGATGTTGCTTCAGCCTTGCTGGCGAGCCAGATTAATGCCGATAAATTTTTTATCCTTACTGACGTTCCTAAAGTATGTATCAATTATAATACGCCCCGGGAAAAATCACTCGACAGGATGACAATTGCCGAAGCTAAACGATATCTCGCGGAAGAACAATTCCCGGAAGGGAGTATGGGACCGAAGATCAGAGCAGCAATTCATTTTGTCGAGCATTCAGGGAAAGACACCATTATCACTAAAACTACGATGCTGGGAATTGATAATGGAGGAACAAGGATCACGTTGGTTTAAAGATCATTTTTCTTATGATCAGACCCTCAATTTTCGACAATTCTTTTTTAAGTTTTCTGAATTCTGTTATTTCACCGGTCAATTCGAGTAAAATTATTCCACCTTTAGAGCATTTATCCTCATTCATTTCATGAAGACCGAGACGGGTTTTAATTGAACATCCAAACTTTGTCAAAAGAGATTGAACATCCTCGGCCTCCTGTGACCTGTCAGGTATATATATTCCCAAAATCCAAATATCTTGCATGTTAAGTTTATATGGAAATTTCCTGTTTAGCGCTGACATGATTTTTGAACCTTATTGAAATTGATGCCCCGCAATCATTGGTAAATTGAATAGATCCGTCCAGCTGTTCGACCAGGATCCTGATGATAAACATCCCGAGGGAATCCTGATGCTGAAAACTAAAATCTTTCTGAAGACCGATACCATTGTCTTTTACAGTTAAAACACAGTGACCATCTTCGATACTTATTAAGCTGAGAGTTATTACGCCATGTTCGTTATCAGGGAAGGCATATTTAAATGCATTTGTCAACAATTCATTGGTGATAAGTCCCAACGGAAGGGCTGTCTCAATGCTGACATCAGTCGGATCCAGATGACATTTCAGTTGAATCTTCCTGCCGCTGAAAGTGCTGAGTATAATTGTGGCAAGATCGTGAAGGTAGTTCGCCAAAGGAATTTTATCTAAGGTTTCCGAATGATAAAGATGTTCATGGATCAATGCCATAGAACGGATCCTCAATTCGATATCCTTCATTATCTGCTGAAGCTCCGGATTAGGATGTTTTTGTATCTGCAGGTTCAAAAGACTTATGACAATAGCAAGGTTGTTCTTCACCCGGTGGTGGATCTCACGCAACATTACTTCCTTTTGCTCGGCATTTCTTAGCTTAAGTTCTTCAACCTCTTTTTCTTTTGAACGGTCCCGTACAATGGTAATGACTTGTACTACTTTATGGTCTTTGAAAATAGGTACCATACGCCTCTCCGCGTAAAACGTTTTATCGACAAGGTCGTAGTGTTGTTCAGCGATCAGGCTTATTCCCGATGTAAAAACCAGATCGATATCAGTTATCGTTTTGCTCGATATCAAAGGATATACACTGGTAATTTTTTTCCCAATGCAATCAACTATAAATCCCTGACGAAGATGTTCCTCTTTTAAAGCCGTATTGAGCATGACAAACCTTTTCTCCTCGTTTACTACAAATATCCAATCTGGAATGGAGTCAAGTGTATCCTCATATTGTCTTGCCACCCTGTGATGATCTTCTTCGGCACGCCTTCTTTCCTTTATTTCAGATAAAAGTTTTTTGTTATTTTCAGACAGTGCTATTTGATGTATAAAATTCTTCCGGTTCAGGTTTTGTATGAGGAAGGTAAGAAAAAAACCAAGGGAGGCCATGGAGATGACAAAGAACAGATTATTAACATAAAGAGTGGGACTGGTGTGGAAAGTTCCATTCAGGAGTGTGGCAAGAATATAAGCAAACAATTGGAAGCTTCCCAGTAAAATCAATGCCCGGAATGAAAGACGATAGAAAATGAAAAAACCGATAATAGTCAACATAACCCAGGCATAATAAAACTCATATCCTGTTTGAGTTGGTTTGGAAGTAACTCCAACAATAAAGATAGAGGTGCATAATAAAATGTTAATAATAATGTAGATCAGATTAAGATATCTTCTTAAAGGTTTGATATACATCACCATGATAGAGAAAAGAATAAATGGGATCGCGATCCCAAAACGCAGGTAATATTCCCTTCCCTCATTTTCAGGGAATAGGAGTGAGCTAAGTAATGCAAAAACAAGAAACAGAAAAGTAGTAAAGATCAAACCATAACGCATACTTTGCAGGGAAGATTCCAGATAATACTGGTAAAATTCCTTATTCAGCTCTTTTTTTGATCTCGCTTCCATCAGGTAGTGATTAATAAGTAAAAATCATCCGCTGAATTTCCAGGCCGCCAATCTGTTTTAACTCGGCTTCCAGTTTATCACATTCGGCCGGGCTACCCGAAAGCTGTAAAATAATTATCCCCACCCGGCTGCAAACATTCTCTGTGACCTCATGAAATCCTAACCGTGATTTGATGATATGAGCATTGCGTGATAGTGTTTTTTGGGTAAAACCAGCCTCTTTAATACGGTCGGTGATAAGCAGGCCAAGTATCCGGATTTCACTCATGGGGTTAAAAGTATAAATTTAATAATAAAGATCGCGTTTTCCTTCCCGGAGTATTCCGATCTTTTCAATTAATGTTTTTTTAAATAGATCATCTTCCATCTCATTCAGCTTTTCTTCGAGAAGTTGATAGCCCTTTTCCTTAGTGCCCTGAGGTGCATAATCTTCCAGATATTCAACCATCGTAAGCAGCGCATTGGGTTGACAGAACCGTTTGATGAACCCGGGTACAGAAAACTCCATAAAATGTTCTCCTGTACGCCCAAGCCTGTAACAAGCCGTGCAAAATGACGGAATATATCTATGATCAATCAAATCATCCATGATCTCATTCAGACTCCTGTTATCATTGATCTGGAATTGTTCCAGGTCAATATCCTGGGTTTTGGTCACTTTCTTTCTGGTATATCCACCCATTTCAATATTTGTCCCTCCGTCAATTTGAGAAACTCCAAACTGCATTATTTCATCCCGTATGGAAGAGGGTTCCCGTGCCGTTAAAATCAGGCCGGTGTATGGTACCGAAAGACGCAAGATGGCGACCAGTCGCGTAAATTCATCATCACTGACAAGGTGGGATTTTTCAATGTTTAACTGGGATGCGTATTGGATCCTTGGAAAAGAGATTGTATGGGGACCTACATTATAAACCGCTTCAAAATGGTTCGTATGCCTGACCAATCCCAATACTTCAAACCTCCAGTCATAAAGTCCAAAGAGAGCTCCTATGCCCACATCGTCAATTCCGGCTTCCTGGGCACGGTCTAATGCCGTCAACCTCCATACGTAATTCTGTTTGATTCCACTTCGATGGACCGTCCGATAGGTATCTTCATGGTATGTTTCCTGGAAAATCTGGTAGGTGCCAATACGGGCATCTTTTATGATCCGGAAACCGTCAACATCCATTGGAGCTGCATTAATGTTGACCCGGCGTATCTCACCCTTACCGCTTTTTACAGAATAAACGGTCCTGACCGTGTCGGCAATAAACCGGGCATCATATTTTGGATGCTCACCATAAACAAGTATCAGCCTTTTATGTCCGGCATCTTCAAGGGCTTTCACCTGCCCGATCAATTCTTCAGTATTCAGCGTAATCCGTTTAATGTTTTTATTGGAAGCTTGAAAACCGCAATAGGCACAGTTGTTTGTACATTGATTCCCAATATATAGAGGCGCAAACAAAACAATTCGTTGCCCGTAAATCTTTTCTTTTAATTTTCTTGCACCCTGCTTTATCTCCTCGATCGATTGAGGATCCGTCGCATTAACCAGCGCGGCTGTCTCCTTCAGGGTAAGCCGGTTTTTTTCAAGAGATTTTGCAATGACCTCTTTAACAAGTTCATAGGAAGTTGAAGTATTATTAATTAGATCCCAAAGCTCATCAGGATCGATGAAAGGCTTCATCCTCTGATCCTTAATCCTAAGCTTTTCAGGCCGGAACACCATCACGGTTGCGTATTAAAATGTAGACAAAGTTATTAAAAAAAGGAAAACAGATCTATGGTTTATGTTTGGTTTTTTCGGAGAGATATACCCCTCCGATTACAAGCATGATCCCAATGATCTTCTGAATAGTAAAGAATTCTAATGAAAAGATGAAGGAAAAAAATGCTGTAAAAACAGGTATTAAATTAGAAAAAATGTTGGTCTTGCTGATGCCAAGCAATTTTACCGAATGGGCATAAAATACAAATGATAATGAGGATGCAAGAATTGCGAGCAAAAGAAAAGATGAAATAATTTCGAGGTTCAACTGGATCGAAGTAATCGACCTGACTTCAAAAATCAGGAATAAGGGCAAAAAAAGAAATATTCCGATGAAGTTTTGATAAGCGATCAGGACTACTGCAGAATATTTTATGATAAGTTTCTTTAACAATACAGAATAGAATAGTGCAGATAAAACCGCCCCGAAAAGAAACAATATTCCTAAAAAATTGGTTTCAAAAAAATTCCCTTTATAAACAAGTATCAAAAAAACCCCTCCAAAGGAAATGCCGATCCCTACAAGATTAATGAACGCTAACTTCTCTTTCACCAACAGATAGGCGACAAGCGGTGAGAAGACCGGAATGGTGGCAATGATTACCGAAGCAATTGTTGGACTGGAAAATTTCAATCCGTAATTCTCCCCAAGAAAATAGAGGAAAGGATTAAAGATTGCGCTCAGGAATATAAGCGGAAAATCTTTTTTAATGATTTTTTCACTTGTCCAGAAAAATCGGATGATAACAAATAAAAAGCAGGAAGAAAAAATCAACCGAAAAAAAATAATGGTAATGGGTTGGTAATACTTCAGAAGCAACGACGACCAGATGAAGGATAATCCCCAAAAGACCATTGCCGTCAGGGCATAAAAATGAACCGGTATATTGACTTTTTTCAAAGTCCAACAAAATTAATTTTTTTCTTATTTTTATACTAAACTGTAACATTTATCAAACTGCCGAGTCATTTGGCTAAAATTTGTGGTTTTGGAAGAACCTTTTGTTAATATTCACCATGATTTGATAGAAAACTGTCGCAGGGGTGATCGGAAATCGCAGGTTAAAATTTATAAATTATATTATAAAGCCATGTATAACACCAGCCTCCGGATTGTGAACGACACTGCAGAAGCGGAAGATATTATGCAGGAATCCTTCCTCGATGCCTTCCGCCGGATTAATACTTATACGGGAGAAGGGAGTTTCGGTAACTGGCTTAAACGGATTGTAGTCAATAATTCACTGGATTCTTTACGTAGAAATCAAGACATGTTTTCGATTGATGAGTCTCATTATGATATTCCTGAGCCGGAAGCCGATTATAGCGAAGAACAAATCCAGTTTCAGGTTAAAGAGGTAAAAGAGGCGATCAATATGTTACCCCAGGATTATAAAATAGTATTATCGTTATTCCTGTTGGAAGGATACGATCATGAGGAAATCTCTGAGATCCTGAAAATTTCGAACAATCTGTCAAGAACCCGGTTATCCCGTGCAAGACAGAAGTTACTTTCTATCTTAAAAGAGAATAAAATTAAAAATGCATACATATATAATTAGGTATGAGTGATATTGAGAATTTTATCAGGAACCATCGTTCGGAATTTGATGATATCGAACCAAAACCGGGTCATGTTCAGCGGTTTGAAGCCCGTCTTAATGTTGACAATACGGGAAGGATCGTAGGCATTAACCGTCTTTTCCTTTTGAAAATTGCTGCGTTACTGCTTTTGCTCATAACTGTGTCGGTATTTGTATTTGATCTGAAAACCCGTTCGGTTCGTTCACGCCTGGGGATAGAGGTCGCTTCAGCCGAACTCCCTTCGGAGGTGAAAGAAGCGATGCAATATTATGATGGGCAAGCCATTCAACAGATGAATGAAATCGACAAACTTGCCGGTACAGGCCAGCAAGCAAAAGATTTAAATATGACTGCCAGGAGGGAACTTCAATCACTCGATGACAACACTACTGCTCTGAAAAAGGCTTTTTCCGAGAACCCCAATAACGAAAGGCTAATTGCAGCCCTGATTCAGAACCAGCAGATGAAAGAAAGAGTAACAAATACTATTCTTGCGCAATTACATCAATTGAAAAAGTAAATCTAAAAATAGATGCTATGAAAACACTTATCAGGATAACAATATTCGCCTTATTACTCATCCTATTGCTTGGGATCAAAGGTGCTAAAGCCCACGACGAATATACCAAGGTCATCAAAAAAGAATTTCCAATTCCATCCGACGGCCAATTAATCATAAACAATAAGTTCGGGAAAGTGCATTGCAACAACTGGGAGAAAAATGCCATATCATTCGAAATCACTGTGACTGTTGAGGCATCTGATGAAAAGGCCGCTGCAAAACTGCTCGATCAAATCGATTTCATATTTAACATTAATCCCACGCAGGTGGAAGCCAAAACAAGATTTGGGGAAAATGGAAGCCGGGGGAAGTCCAGGATGAAAATTGATTATATGGTTTATATGCCGGCAGGAATCAATCTCAATTTGACCAATAACTTTGGAGATATTTTTATCAATGAGGTCACAGGGAAGACAAAAATTAACCTGGGTTATGGGAACCTGGAAGTCAATAAGCTTGGTAATTCGGATAACCAACTGGAGATAGAATTCAGCAAAGCAAATGTAAACTGGATGAAAGGAGCCGTTGTTATCCTGAAATACTCGGGAATGGATATCCGGTATGCAGGAAGTCTTTATCTGGATTCAAAATTTTCAAATCTTGACGCAGGGAATATTATTTCCATGAACATGAATTTTGAAGGAGGTGCACTCGATATGGAAAGTTCTTCCACGGTAAAAAGCAAATCAAAATTTTCCGATCTGGATATCGGTCGCCTTGAAAAAACCCTGAATCTTGATATTCAATATGGAAGCTGTAAAATTCATGAAATGCCCTCAGATTTTGCTTCCATAATCGTCAATAATAAATTTGGAGCTGTTACAATCGGACTTGACGAGAAGGCTAACTACCAACTGGATGCGGAATTGAAATTCTGTGATCTTGATTATTCATCCGGAACCTCAAAATTCTCTTATCGTTCCGTAAGTCCTACTGAAAAAGTATTGAAAGGAGTAATAGGGGTGGGAAATGAAAATCCAGCTGCAAAAGTGCAGGTCCGGAGTGAATATGGTAATGTAGCATTAAAATAGAACTTATACAATATAAGTAAAGACGCACCGCGTCCGTCTTAACAATCTTTAAATAATAAGTAACCCTAAACCAATCAAATCGTCAAATCTCAAAAATTAAACTTATGAAAACCACAAAACTATTTTCTTTTATTTTATTCGCCACTCTTTTTGGCGGCGTATCAACCCTTTCCGCAAGCTGTCACATGATAGGTCCAAAAGGCAATGGGAATGTTGTTAAACAGGATCGTAAAGTATCTTCTTTTAATGGAATCGAAGTATCCGGTGCTTTCCAGGTATACATCAAACAAGGAGATAACGAAGCAGTTACAGTGGAAGCGGAAGAAAACCTAATGACTTACATTCGCACCGAAGTTGTTAACGGTACTTTAATCATAGAAACTAAAGACAGGCCATTTCACAATACAACAAAAATGACCGTATATGTGACGATAAAGGGACTGAAAAGTATCGATCTCAGTGGCGCCGTCGACCTCGAAACGCAGAATAAACTTAATTTGTCCGACTTGAAAATCGACGTAAGTGGAGCCTCCGATGCAAAACTGGAAATCACTGTGCAGAAACTCGACCTGGATGGGAGCGGGGCAAGTAAATTATTATTCAGGGGTTCTGCCGTTGACGTTAAGATGGACCTTTCAGGCGCTTCTGAAATTTATGCTTATGACATGCCGGCAGAGAGTTATTCAGTCGAGCTGAGCGGTGCAGGCAAAGCCGAGATCAATGTCTCCAAAAAACTTTCCGCCGAAATCTCGGGTGCTGGAACCATAAGATATAAAGGAACTCCAACCGTAATTGATCAGGATGTTTCAGGTGCCGGCAGTATCAAAAAGGTTGAATAATACACCCCCTGCAAGTGATCATTTGCTGATAACCACCTTAAGATAAATATTCTCTCCGAAATCGGTTGTGAAGGTTACCAGGTAAAGTCCTGCGGAATATCCGGAAAGATCCAAACGGCAAGCCTCGTTGGTCTTCCACGTAATGGGTTGACTCACGACATTAATACCTAATGAATTAAACACTCTTATTTCAGAGTTGATCTCACCCGACCGGTCATTCTTCAGGTAAACAACACCTGTGGTGGGATTGGGATACAGACTGATATAACTGTTGCTGTAATTTTCAATCCCCTCAACGTTGAATGCAGCCAGGACAGCTTTTTGGGCATCGATCTTACCCCATCCCCAGAGGTTACTTCCTTCAGGAGGGATCACACCGGTAAACGAATCTGTACGTGCATTATCCTTTAGCAATTGTTTGACCATTTGGGGTCCAAGCATATGATTGGCCTGGAGCATAAGAGCGATGACACCTGTCGTCATGGGTGTGGCCATAGAGGTTCCCTGCATGGCTGCAAAGTACCACTTGGAGGATTCTTTTTCTACCATAAGAACAGTATTGCTGTTATTCTCGTCATAGGTAGGGGAGAAAGAGTTTACGGATGAAACGAGTTTTTCTCCCGGAGCTGTGATCTCAGGTTTGGTCCTTCCGTCTACAGTTGGACCGAGGCTGGAGAAATAGGCGATCTGACCGAGAGGGTCGCCACCTGTAATAGTTTCGCCCTTGATATTCACGAACTGGTTTTTGGTAGTATATGCCCCGACCGAAATGATCTTGTTTGATGTACCACCGATTTCGCCTACTGTATAGCTCTTGTCTCCGGCAGTGTACCCGGGCACTTGTCCTCCGTTCAGTGTATCATACAGACTGGCTCCGTCACCTGTCCCGTCATTCCATAAATGCACCTGGCTGGTGGTGCTGGTTATGATCAGGGTAAGCCGGTATGCATTGCTTAGTCTGTCGATTTCAGCCAGTAGATTTGGTTTTTGATTCTGCGGATTGCTGGCGACCCCTGTAATTTTATAATGGAGGCTGTCGCTGCCGATCATCACGACCTGATCCACAGAAGGATTCTCGGATGCTGCATAGAAGGGTGTACTTGCCAGAATCTCTCCGTTTTCATTCATTACACTCAGAGACATGGAAAAATTACTGCCGGCAGATCCCCATTGGTCAATCCTGCCACTATTGTAATCCGGATCATCGCTCGCGAAATCCACGAAGGTTTTTACAGTATCATTACTGAATGCATGGTACAGATGGAGAGGTGTATCGCCTTCATTCCCGGCTGCGCCGGCGACAATTCTTCCTTGACCTACCAATCCGTCAATAGCCTGGTCCATAAGAGAGGTGCCGTCATGTGGACCGATGTGACTTCCAAGGCTCAGATTGACCACTGCAGGTCTTCCAACAGAGCCGGCATACTGAAAGATATAATTGATTCCGTCTGTAACTGAACTTGACGCATCACCGCAGTTTACGAAGATAAGATCAGCCGCAGGCGCAACACCCATGTACTGGAAATTTGGCACAAGATATGCCGAGCCGCTTGCTATCCCGGCTACATGAGTCCCGTGATCACCCGAACCTGCGGATTTTTTATCCAGTAAAGCCTGGGTTCCGACGATCTCTGTCCCATAAGTAAATCCTAAAGGAGGTGGTCCTTGTGTATCTTCCTGGTTCCATGCCCGTAATACCCGCAGATTCGTTCCACTGGTATCATAGAAGGTGGGATGAGTAAAATCGAATCCACCGTCGACAATTCCTATAACCACACTGTCACCATAGCATTTCCTCTTTAGTCCGGTCCCGGAATGAACAAGGTTTACGTTACATTCTGCAGTGGCATAGTCAAGTTTCTGTCGGATTTTTGTGTCAACTTCAACATATTGGATACCTTCGATTTGATTTAATTTTTGCACTGAGGTAAGTGGTATAGTCACCGACCAGATATTGTTAATCCTGGTGTTGACCTGTACCCCCAGGTCATTCAACTTATTCTGATCAATATCAGGATTGACTTTAATGAGCGCCCCGATATGGTACTGACCCTGGATTAACCTTATGGGATAATGTTGGTTCAGCGAATTAATAAGTTCTTCAGAGATGCTTTTGGTATCCGTTATTCCCTGAAGCTGCATGACCAACGCTTTAGAATTGGATGAGAATGTGTTCTGGCCATAAGAAGTGATGTAAACCAAGAAAAACATTAACAATTGAATGATTTTAATAGTTTTCATGGATTTTAATTTTTGATAATCGTTCAATAAAATTTTGATAGTATATTGTTTTGAAAGCAATTCATGGACGATCAGGGTTTGGTATTTATCAATTTATCCACATCAACAAAAATTATTCCCCTGATTTGCACTAATTTTTCAACTTTAGTAACAGGAACTCGGGCTGATATTATTCCATCGGTCCTTGTATTGACCTGGATCCCCATTTTCTGAAGTTTCTTAATTCTTATTTTATCATTAACCTGCAGCATGGCTCCGATCATCAGTTTCTTCTCTTGGACAAACACAGGATATTCTTTCTGTAATTTCTTTATTTTATTGCTGTCTTCTGGATTTAAGGGCTGAAGTTCATTCATGCGGAGTAGAAACATCTTGGTTGAAGAAGAAATCTTGGAATCCTGGGCCATGAGGGGAAAGTACAATACAGGAAGGAGGCACAAAACTATTAACCTTTTGATCAATCTCAAGGAAAACATGATTGATTTAGATCAGTAATATGAAAGGTAAATATACAATAATTTTCCCTGAATTGTATAAGGTATTGTAAAAAAAGTGACAGAGCGATAATGATATTTCCGATGACGAATTAATTTTCACATCCTCAAATCATCTTCAGGAAATCGCCCTCTGTAATTATCGGGACTCCGGTTTTTTCAGCTTTTTTCCGTTTTTCCGGACCCATGTTGGTTCCGGCGATCAGGTAGCTGGTTATTGATGAGATTGAACCGGCATTCTTTCCCCCGTGCTCTTCGATGGTTTTTTTTAGATCATCTCTTGAGAAGTTCTCAAATACGCCGCTTACAACAAAGGTGAGTCCATGCAACCGATCACTTTTTTTAGTAATAAGAGATTGACTGATCCCAAGCTGAATTCCGGCCTTCTTTAACCGTTCTATGATAGCCGTATTTTTCGGATCCTTAAAATAAAGAAAAATACTCTGGGCAATTTTGTCGCCAATTTCTTCCACCTCAACAAGGGCCGGGATGTCAGCGACCATTAGTGATTCGATGGTTTGAAAATGTCTTGCCAGTTTTTTTGCAATAGTCTCCCCGACAAAACGGATTCCCAAAGCATATACGACCCGTTCAAACCCAACTTGTTTGGAATATTCAATACCATTCAGGATATTCCGAACGGTTTTTTCCCTGAAACTGATCTTTCTCTCTTTCTTATCACCGGTAGCTTCATAGACTTTTGAAATATTAATTAACTTATCAAAAGACAGATCATACAAATCTGCAACATCGTGAACAAGTCCTTTATCGAATAAGATTTCGATTTTTCCTTCACCGAGACTTTCTATATTCATTGCCCTGCGACTGATAAAATGTTCAAGTTTACCTTTTATCTGAGGCGGACAACCGGTTTCATTGGGACAATACCAGGCAGCTTCCCCTTGTTGTCTTATAAGTAAACTATTACATTCCGGACAATTTTTAATAAATTCCAGTGGCCGTGAACCGGAAGGTCGTTTATCCATGTCGATCCCGGTGATCTTTGGAATGATTTCACCCCCCTTCTCAACAAAAATGGTATCATTGATACGGATGCCAAGACTGTCTATTACATCGGCATTATGCAGCGTTGCACGCTTTACAATGGTACCTGCAAGTAAAACAGGCTGAAGATTCGCGACGGGTGTAACAGTACCTGTTCTGCCAATCTGGAAATCGACAGATAAAAGCCTGGTAGAGGCCTGTTCGGCTTTAAATTTATAGGCAATAGCCCAGCGTGGTGATTTTGAGGTGGATCCCAGAAGTTCCTGCTGATGCAGGTCATTAACTTTGATGACTACTCCGTCGATGTTGAAAGGTAAATCATACCTGGCCTTATTCCATGTTTTAATATATTCGAAGATGTCTTCAATCTTCTTACAAAGAACTATATATTCTGATATTTTAAATCCCCACGATTTTGCAAACATGAGGCTATCATAATGTGTTTTAAAAGGAAGTTTATCCGACAGAAGATAATATAGGAAACAATCGAGTTTACGTTTTGCAACTTCAGTGGAATCTTGCATTTTTATGCTTCCTGAAGCTGCATTTCTTGGATTCGCAAACAATTCTTCTCCCTCTTCGAGTCTTTGCTCATTCAATAGGTTAAAGCTTGAATGAGGCATAAAGATTTCCCCCCTTATTTCAAAATTCTCCGGAAAATCGTGACCATATAACCGTAACGGAATACTCTTTATCGTCTTAATATTTTCGGTAACATCATCACCCTGAATCCCATCTCCCCGGGTGATAGCCTGGAAAAGTTTTCCATTCTGGTAGGTAAGACCAATAGCAACACCGTCAATCTTCAACTCGCACACATATTCTATCCCCCCATCGATCAATTTATGAATACGATCATCAAAATCCATTATTTCTTCTTCCGAATAAGTATTTGCCAGGGATAACATAGCGTACTTATGAGTGACCTGCAGGAATTCTTTTGTAATGGCTCCGCCTACGTGTTGTGTCGGAGAATCAGGTTCAGCAAGGTCGGGATATTCCTTTTCCAGATTGATCAGTTCTTCAAGAAGCATATCATATTCAAAATCGGAGATCACAGGTTTCGAAAGGACATAGTAAAAATGATTATGTTTCCTGATTTCATCCGACAACTCACTGATTCTTTTTTGCACCATCAACTTGTCCATGGATCATTTTTTTTTCCAAAGGCCGAATCTGATTTTCAGAACTGTTTTGATATACCGTATTATCTCATTTTTAAAGTTTGTTTTGGAAAGGCCACCCTTGCGATCTTCATATACGACAGGTACTTCCAGGATAAACTTTTTTTGTTTCTGCATTATATACAAAAACCTGATATAATAGTCGCCATAACCATAAAAAATTGATTCCAGGTCGACATTGTTAAGAATTTCTTTTTTAAAAGCAAAAAAACCACTGAGATTATCGGTGGTTTTTACCCATAAGGTATAATGGATAAACTTATTGAACAATTTGCTTCCGAAATACCGCAGACGGGATAGTTCCATGCCGCCACCAATGACATAACGTGAACCGGAAGCAATATCGAAAAAATCAGTGATCTTCACTAATAAGGGAATGAGTTTAGGGGGATGGTTAAAATCCGTATCCATTACGACAATCCGGTCACCATGGGAATTTTCTATCCCGTGCAGAATAGCCGTAGCGAGTCCTTTTTCATTTTTCCGTAATAAAGGACGGATCTTAGGGTTATTTGCAAAGTTACTCAAAACATGATCGTAGGTGCCGTCCGGACTGTTGTCATCCACTATGACAATTTCATATTCATAGCTTTCCTGCCCCAGGATCATAAGAATTTCTTTGATCAGGAGGAGAATGGAATCCCTTTCATTATAGGTAGGCAGTATTATGGATAATTTCATATTGATATTTTGTCAACTGCCGTCAATAAACTTTTCGAAATATATACAATGTCTTCCTCTGTCATATCAATGAATGTGGGAAGACTGATTCCTTCCTGACTAATGATAATTGAATTTGGAAACCGTTGCCGGAAAAACTCAGATGACTGGTAAAATGGCATTTGGTGAATCGGATAAAAAACAGGACGTGAATCAATTTGTTCTTTTTTTAATTCATCCATAACAGCATCTCTTTGTTCGTATGACAATCCTTTAATTCTTACGGTGAAAAGCCAGTTAACATATTCATTGCCATGGGTGGACTGAAAAATAATCCGGGGATGGGCTTCCAGCGCATTCTTATACGTGTTATATATCTTATTACGAATCGACAGCAATTCATCAAGCTGCTCCAATTGGGCAAGTCCAACCGCAGCCTGCAGGTTGGTCATTCTGTAATTGAATCCAAGGTGATCGTACCAGTACTTCTTCTCACGGTTCATCCCGTGATCCCTTAATATCCGCATCCGGTCAGCTAATTCATCATTATCTGTTATACACATACCCCCTTCACCGGTTGTTATAATTTTATTACCGAAGAAACTGAAGATTCCAATATCACCAAATGTTCCGACTTTTTTGCCATTTATGCTCGCACCGGTAGCTTCTGCGCAATCTTCAACAACCAGCAATTTATATTTACGGGCAATATCCATGATTAATCTCATGTTGGCGGGATTACCATAAAGATGGACCGGAACAATTCCCCTGGTTTTATTGGTAAGGTTCTTTGGAATTCCGTCGGAGTCGATATTCCAGTCCTCGGGATCCACATCAGTCAGCACCGGAGCAGCATGGCAATATCTTACAGCATTTGCCGTAGCAATAAAGGTCAAATCGGGAACGATGATCTCATCCTCATCATGAATACCTGCTGCTGACAAAGCCAGATGGAGGGCAATTGTTCCGTTATGGGTAGCTATTGCATGCTTGACATTGTGATAGGCTGCAAAAGATTTTTCGAAATTCTCAATATATGAACCTATGGAACTGATCCACCCGGTCTCAAGAGCATCGAGCACATATTTTTTTTCATTTCCACGAAACGAAGGCCGGGCAATATTTATTAGTTGTCTTTTATCCATAGAGCTATTCAATCTTATTGGGATAGAAGTCACGGTTACGGTAGATATATATAGTACGGTTCCGGTTTACAGGATTAAGCAAATGTATCGTCTTGTCGATAAAACCAGGATATATCGTGGTCTCATGTACGATAAATGGGAAGTATCTTCTGGTTTTGGTAATAAGAGCCTGTAAATCCTTTTCTCCGGTAAATAGAAAAAACCTTGGATACTCGTTTACAGGCTGCTTGAAAGCATGGGTTAATAAGGAATCAGGACTATGATCTCCTGATTGTTCGCTCCAGCAAACCGGCCATTGTCCGAGGTAAAATTTTGGAATTTGTTCAGGATTGTTTTCTTCGTCTATTACCATGATATACCGGATGTCGGGATATTTTGAAAGGTAACGCATACTTTCTACCCGGGCCTTTTTTGAGTATGAAAATGTTGAAACCAACAGCAACAGGATATTTATTACCCAGAAAAATGTCCAGGAACTTTTATTAAGGTATTTATGGTTTTTCCAAAATTTAGAGCGTTCCGTAAATTCCTGCCACCCGATCGATCCAACCATTATGAAAAAGGGGACCATGGGTAAGATAAAACGCTCCTGCTTATTCGGATAGTAGGAGTGAAAGATGAAAAAAAGTACAACAGGAACAACAATTATTAAGTACTTCCTCCATTTACGTATAAATCCGAAAAGAAGAAAAACACTGATTGGCGGAATAAGCAGCCCGAATATTACTATAAAATAATTGTACCACGGTAGTGTAATATATTCATTACTCTGTGTCGCACAAATTATAAAGTATTCGGTTAGTTCGGCAAAAGGATAACCCCAAATCGCAAAATCAATTCCTCCTTGTACAACGAGGATTGCAAGGAATGACCCAAAAACAAGGTAACCAAATTCTTTCCACCTTTTGTTGAATAGGATCACCAACCCAACCCCAACGAGGAACAAAGCAGTCTGAGGACGTATGTTAAATGATAATCCGAAAAAAAGTCCGGCAAGAAAATAATTTAGAAATTTTCTGGAATCATTGTCGGAGCGGATAATGAACCAGAAACCGATCATCAGGAATGGGATGCATGTAACTTCAACGAGGTTACGAACACTGATCCAAGGCATAATCCATAATATCGCCAGGAGAAGTCCGGCAATCCTGGCAGATTTTTTTCCATCCAATTTTTCCGTAATCCGGTAACCAAAATAGACAGTGATCAATGATAATAACGCATGCAATAATCGGATAAAAAACATCTTGACCTGGGGGTCATTTACACCAAACCATTTCAGAAGAGAAAAGAGAAGGAAATGGAAACCCGGATAGAACATGTTATGTCCTGTTGGACCAGTGTTTCCCTGGCTTCCGGGTAACCAGTAGTTATAATCATAACCATCAACCCATGACTGTGCAGATTCTATTACAATGAAATGATCATCAAACATTCCCCACCCCCTGGCAAAAATCACTGCAAGAAGCCGGAAAATGACTGCAAGGCCCATGATTAGCAGAAGAGGCTTATCATCCCAATTTTTTTGGATCCGGTCAATCATTCATTTACGGTTTCGCTATATATCAGGCGAGCATGGTCCATTCGTAATAGTAGTATCCATAATCCACCGGGTTAAGACACATCACAGGAATCTGAGCTTCATTGAACATCAGCCGTTCATCCCATGCGGAAAGGCTGAAACCGGGGACATCGATGTTAGGTCGTGTCATTATCATGATCATATCAGCATGATTTGCCACCGCGTATGATATTACCTGTTCCGCAAAAGCAGCACTCTTTTCCGCTACCTTTATCTCATAAGGGATTTTATCCTCATCGAAACTTTCCGTGATTTGCTTGGTGATAATTTTTATCCGGCTATTGAGACCGGAGTCTTTTTCAAAGGACTGGAATAAATGGAATCTGGAATTAAACAGTTTACCCATGAGTTTGGCCCATTGAACCTTTTGCCGGGGTTCAACGTCATTATGAATCGGGAATACAATATCCTTATAACCATTCCTGAAGGAACGTTTTTGCACCACGATGACTGGTACCGGGGACTCAATGACTACCCTTAGCGCAAAACTGCCGAATAGATGCTGCAATCCCTTTTTACCATGGGTGCCCAGCACCATCAGGTTTGCACCAATCTTCGCGACAATTTCATTAATGGTGGAAAAAATACTTCCTTCAACGGCCATGGTTTCCACCTTGACCTGGTATTTTTTTTCGTAATAACTTTTGTATTCTTTTAGGCGTTTATCAACATAATCAACACCCACATTTTTCTTTTTAAGAGCAGATTTGGTTTCCCGGTTAATAACATGCAGGATACATACTTTGTATTTCAGAAATTGAGCCAATTTCACACCATGAGAAATAGCATTTCCGCATACTTCTGAGAAATCGGTAGGGATTAAGACAATGTTGTTGTATTTTGTTTCTTTTTTAGCTTTTGTTGCCATATTTTTTGGTTTGAAATGTTATTTGACCTTTACTGATTATTGCGAAAGCTTTAACAGCTCTTTTAATTCATTCAGGTTCTTCAGCTTTTGTTCATTTCGGAGGGATACTGCAGATTTTGTGAAATATTTATGTGCGGAAAGGAAATGAACTTGACTCTGAAGCCATTCTTTCAAGGAGGTTTTTTTGACTCCGTGAAGATCCCACTCAAGTTGCAACTGAAAGGAATGAATAAAAAAATCCTTTCGACCAAGGTAGTCAAGATCTGCATCACACAGGATACCCTCATGTTTTGTTTTGGCATTTTGAGGCAATCGTGTGACTTCGATCAATCCTGTAACAATTTTAACTTCATTATTTGAATATCCAAACGAAGAAAGGGTTTCCCTTGCTATGGCACAAGAACCCTCTTCATGGTTTTCATAACTCTTAATCATTCCTGCATCATGGAACAGGGCAGCAGTTAGAAGCAAGTTGAGTTCCGGTCCGTTGACCCCTTCCAAATAAGCAATTTGGATAGTCGATTCATAGACGTTTAGGGTATGTTCAACATTATGATAAAACAGGGTTGGTTCCAGTTCCTGCGCAAGTCTTGAAAGAATATTTTTTTTTGCGCTTTCGAAATCCATGAGGAGGGGCTATTTTTTTGTAAAAATAGAAAAAAACAAAGAATAATGAGGAAAATTGTGGTTTTGGAGAGATGGAAAAATACTCCCTAAAAAGTTTTTAATCTTTTGATGGTTGCGGCAGGGTCGGGAGAATTGAAGATAGTATTTCCCGCAACAAGAACATCTACACCCGATTCAACTAATTTTCGTCCGTTTTCAAAATCAACACCTCCATCGACTTCAATCAAAGCAGAAGACTTTTTCCGAATGATCATTTCCTTAAGCCGGCGAGTCTTGTCAAAGGTGTTTTCAATGAATTTTTGACCACCAAAACCCGGATTCACCGACATAAGTAAAACCAGGTCCACATCACAAAGGATCTCCTCCAGTAGATCAATGCCGGATGCGGGATTCAGAACTACACCGGCCTTAACTCCCAAATTTTTGATGGCATAAACAGATCGATGAAGATTTTTGCATGTTTCATAATGTACACTGATCACTGCGGCACCGGCTTTTTGGAACCGTTCAAGGTATCGGTCAGGATCGATGATCATCAGATGAACATCAAGTGGTTTTTGTGAAATTCGGTGAATTTTTTCAATTATCGGAAATCCAAAGGAGATGTTCGGTACAAACAATCCATCCATTACATCAAGATGAATCCAATCCGCATCACTTTTATTCAGCATCTCGAGATCTTCCTGCAGGTTCAGGAAATTAGCTGAGAGCAGAGATGGAGCTACAAGATGATTCATACGGAATGCAGTTATCCAAGGTAGGTTTTAAGGATCTTACTTCTGGAAGTATGTTTCAGCCTGCGTATTGCCTTTTCCTTGATTTGTCGAACACGTTCACGTGTAAGATCAAACTTTTCACCAATTTCTTCCAGCGTCATGGGATGACTGCCATTGAGTCCAAAATAAAGCCTTATAACGTCAGCTTCCCTTTGTGTAAGTGTGGAAACAGCGCGTTCAATTTCCCTCTTAAGCGATTCGTAGAGCAAACCATTATCGGGCGTTGTGTTTTCTTCGCTTCTCAGGACATCGTACATGGTGTTGTCTTCATCCTGGACAAGGGGAGCGTCCATCGAGACGTGACGTCCGGAATTACGAAGGGATTCTTTAACTTCATTTTCGGAAACCTCGAGCATTGTCGCGATCTCATCTGCATTAGGTTCCCGTTCATATTGTTGCTCAAGGTGAGCATATGCCTTGTTGATCTTATTAATGGAACCAATCTTGTTGAGTGGAAGCCGCACGATTCGCGATTGTTCAGCCAGGGCCTGGAGAATGGATTGACGAATCCACCATACTGCATAAGAGATGAACTTGAAACCTCTGGTCTCGTCAAACCGTTGTGCGGCTTTGATCAAACCCAAATTTCCTTCATTGATAAGATCGGGGAGGCTTAATCCCTGATTTTGATACTGTTTGGAAACCGAAACGACAAAACGAAGATTAGCTTTGGTTAACTTTTCCAAAGCGGCCATATCACCTTGTTTGATGCGCTGAGCCAGAGCTACCTCTTCATCAGCCGTGATAAGTTCAACTTTCCCGATTTCCTGGAGGTACTTATCAAGCGACGCGGTTTCACGGTTCGTGACCTGTTTAGTAATTTTTAACTGCCTCATGCGACTGCCAGATAATGTTGCAGAATAAAATAAGATATATCGTTTACGTAGTAGTTATGACAAAGTTACAAAATTTACTCTCTTTTTGAAAACTTCTGTTCTTGTTTTTGTTCAATTTTTCCTTCTGGCTTTTGTAATAATACTTTTCGTGATAGTTTCAGTTTTCCTGTTTTTGGATCAATATCGATGAGTTTTACTTCAACCTCATCGCCGACTTTCAGGGCATCTTCAACTTTTTCAAGGCGTCTCCACTCAATCTCGGAAATATGTAAAAGACCATCCTGGTTCGGAAGGATCTCAATGAAAGCGCCAAATGGCATGATGTTTTTAACCTTACCCTTGTATATTTCACCAACTTCCGGAACAGCGACTATCCTTTTGATTTTTTCAACAACTGCATTTTTTGCTTCAACATTATCCGCAACGATATCGACAACACCAAAATCTCCGATTTCTTCAATAACGATGGTTGTTCCGGTTTCCCGTTGCATTTCCTGAATAACCTTTCCTCCCGGACCAATGATCGCGCCTATAAATTCTTTTGGGACTTTCATCTGGAAGATCCTTGGCACGAATGGTTTGTAATCGGGGCGGGGCTCGGCAATTGTTTTCTCAATTTCCTTTAATATGTGGAGCCTTCCTGCTTTGGCCTGTTCAAGGGCTTCTCCAAGGACTTTATAAGATAATCCTTCAACCTTGATGTCCATTTGGCAGGCTGTAATACCATCACGTGTACCGCAAACTTTGAAGTCCATGTCACCAAGATGATCTTCGTCGCCAAGAATATCGGATAATACCGCGTACTTTCCTGTGGTGGTATCGGTTATGAGTCCCATTGCAATGCCTGAAACCGGTTTTCGTATTTTCACTCCTGCATCCATAAGCGCCATTGTTCCTGCACAAACGGTAGCCATAGAAGACGAACCATTCGACTCAAGAATATCCGATACAACGCGGATTGTATATAAATTTTCCTCAGGTGGGGGGAGGATGTTTTTAAGAGCACGCAATGCAAGGTTGCCATGACCGATTTCACGACGGCCGGTGCTCCGGATAGGCTTTACTTCACCGGTGGCAAAAGATGGGAAATTGTAATGCAGGATAAAACTGATCTTTTCTTCGATGACGACACCGTCGATAATTTGTGAATCGAGCTTCGTACCCAATGTTACCGTAGTCAATGATTGTGTTTCGCCACGAGTAAATATTGCAGAACCATGTGCGGCAGGTAAATAATCAACCTCGCTCCAAATAGGACGAATTTCGTCGAGTCTACGTCCGTCGACACGTCTGCGGGTTTCAAGGGTCGCATTACGAATTGCCTCTTTTTCTATTTCATGATAATATCGGTCGATCATAGCCTGTTTTTCTTCTTTTTCTTCTTCAGGCAATGTATTGACGAATTCCTCTTTTATGAGCTCAAGAATTTTTTTACGTTCCTGCTTATTGGTAATACCCTGTTTCGCCATATCATAAACTTTCGAATAGGTAGCAGTACGAAGTGTTTCTTTAAACTCAGGATCGTTAGTTTCGTGTGAATAAGATCGTTTTTGAGCCGAATTCTTTACGAGATTGGCCAGCTCAATTTGCACCTGGCATTGCGGCTTAATGGCTTCATGGGCAAATTTTAAAGCCTCAAGCATGTTGGCCTCTGATACCTCCTTCATCTCACCCTCAACCATCAAGATATTATCAAGAGAAGCTGCAACAATTATATCCATATCAGAATTGACCAGGTCGGAGATCGTCGGGTTTATGACGAATTGTCCATTAATTCTACCAACTCTTACTTCAGAGATAGGGCCAAGAAAGGGGATATCACTGACAGCGAGTGCTGAAGAGGCAGCAAGACAGGCCAGGGCATCAGGAAGAACATTTTTGTCAGCAGAAATGAGCGTTACAATTACTTGTACCTCTGCATGAAAATCATTGGGAAACAGCGGACGTAAAGCGCGATCCACAAGGCGCGAAATCAATACTTCGTAATCTGATGGCCGGGCTTCGCGTTTGAAAAAACCCCCGGGAAATCTTCCGGCTGCGGCATATTTTTCTCGGTATTCAACCGAGAGTGGCATAAAGTCAACATTCTCTTTGGCCTCCTGCATTGCCACCACGGTGGCCAGGAGCATGGTATCTCCCATTTTAACGACGACAGAACCATCGGCCTGTTTGGCTAGCTTACCGGTTTCCAGGGTGATTTCCCTGCCATCGTTGATTTTAAATGTTTTAGTAATTCCATTCATGTGTTTATTTTCTTTCGGATATTAAAAGAGGCAATTTGTTGAATTGCCTCTTTTCTTGTAAAAACAGGAAAATTATTGTTATTTTCTCAGGTTTAGCTTCTTGATAATAGCACGATAGCGGTCGATATCTTTTGTCTTTAAATAATCAAGCAATCTTCTGCGTTTACCAACCATACGAACAAGCGATCTTTCTGTAACAAGGTCTTTCTTGTTGATTTTCAGGTGGTCAGTCAGGTGCTGGATTTTCATGGTAAACATAGCTACCTGTGCCTCAGCGGAACCACTGTCAAATTCAGATTTCCCGTAATCTTTAAATGCTTTTTTCTTTACTTCAGAAGTTAAATTCATTGTGTTTTAATTGGATGAGTCAATCTATTGTTTAGTGGGAATTTCAAATGGGCTGCAAAGTTAAGAATTTCTTTTAATAACACCAAATTATTCTTTAGGCCTTGTCAAATATTTTAATTCATTCAGTTACGCCATTATGGTTCATAAACATAGCCTTCAAATAATAAATCAATGCCATAGGCAAAGCAGGCTGCCAAAAATTCATTTGGAATGGATTTTGACATGCCCAAAGACAATGACAATGTGTCATTGATTTAAAAAGATAAAAGATGGAAAATATTAAAGAAGAATTTAAAGTCAAAGGAGAAGAGCTCGTCGAGAAGATCAAACAGCTCATTCATGAAGGAAATGTCAGGCGACTGATAATTAAGAATGAAGAAGGAAAGGTGTATCTTGAGATTCCGGTGACCTTCGGTGTAATTGGCGCACTGGTTGCACCGATGCTGGCTGCTGTAGCAGCAATCGCTGCCATGGTGGCAAGTTTAAAGGTGGAAGTTATCAGGTACGAAGAACCTGATAAAGAAAAGAAGAATAAACCGGAAAATTAGAAAGTTCAATCCGAAAAGAATATCTCGAAAGCTATCTCCGCTTGTTTTTGCAGCATGCCAAGACCATTTATCGTTTTTGCACCTTTCGCTTTTCCAAATTTGAGAAATAATGTCTCTACCGGATTGTAAACCAGATCGATGAGAAGATGGCGTGGTGTTATCGATTTGTAGGGAATCAATGGAAAGGTTTCCACAGCAGGAAACATTCCGAGGGGCGTCGTGTTAACCACTAACGTGGCGTAAGACATTTCTTCTGCATTAAGTTCTTCATATGAAATGCCGTTTTCCAGAAGGGGAGCCCGGGAAACGAATTTGAATTGGATGTCAAGATCTCGAAATACATGGGCAACCGCTCTTGAAGCTCCGCCTGAACCTAAAATTAATGCATGACGATGTTTAAGGGGATGTGGAAGTGAATTCAAGAATCCATCAACATCTGTATTAAATCCTTTAAGCCAGGGTTTATTATTTTTCCAGTTGATCTTGATAGTGTTAACCGCACCTATTTCAAGTGTAACTTTATCTAAATCATCCAACAGTTTAATAATGGAAATCTTATGTGGAATGGTTACATTTAATCCATAAAGATCAGTTTGGCTTAATATCCATTCGCGGAATCCGAGAAGATCGGGTTTTGGAAAGAGTTCATACCTGCAATCGGTATATCCTTCCGTTATAAATTTTTCGTTGAAAAACCTTTGCGACCATGAATGGGTTAAGGGATAACCTGTCAGGCCGTAGCGTCTCATCCGTTCGGTTATTTGGGTTGATATGATTTATATTTTGATGGAAGGAACTGGAAAAAGGTATCACCCCGCAAACCCAACCGTAATGTTTCGAGAGGAATAATCTCGGATGGAGGAATATTTCCAAGGTTAACATTTGCTCCAAAATTTTTTATAAACCAGATTTGTTGCGATTTTAACGGGGCTTCCCATATTATCTTATCACTCTGAACCTTCACCAGAATTTTATTGATCAAAGCTACATGGGCTTTCCCAGTTGGACGGTATATTCCTACATTGCCGCTTTCTCTTGCCTCTCCGATTACTTTAATGGAACCTGCCTGCAATTCCTTTTGCATCATTTCGATCCAGCGGTTTGGAGCGATCAGAATACCGGATTCTTTTGATCCAACTTCCGACAAAACCGTATATTCTCTGGTAAGCTTGTGGATATATTCGCATTTAATGTCATGATCCATTGACATCGAACCATCTGAAATCTCAACCGTGTCCAACCCAAGCCGATCAATATATTTACGAAATTCATCAAACTGATCACGAATCACAAAGGCTTCAAAGAGGGTACCCCCGACATAAACCTTAATATTTGCTTTTTGGTAAAGTTTAATTTTCTCCGTAACATTTTTAGTTACGAGTGAAGTCCCAAAACCAAGTTTGACAAAATCGATATAATCACCTGAATTAGTTACAAAATCCTCGGCTTCACGCAGGCTTAGGCCTTTGTCCATCACCATAGCAATACCGATCTGCCTTGGCTTTGAAGTACGTTCGGGTAAATAAGGGAGTTGAGCGTTTATCATAGTTTTTGCGATTTATCATTTTTTAAATGATTCAATAATGCCAATAACAGCAGGATTGTTTTTAGCTTCCGGAAAGGTCTTAAACAGTCTTTTGTACCCTTCAAAATCCATTGTCAGGGCTTTTGATAAGGTCTCATTTGCTTGGTTCGATTTACCATCCAGATATAGATAATAGGCCATACCATAAAAGAAGTCGGGATGTTTCTTATGCCAGTGAAGTCCTTCTACTAAAATCTCATAAGCCTTCTCAAAATTTTTCATATCGGCATATACAACCGACAGATCAAGCCATATTTCAGGATCTTCAGGATCAAGTTCAATCACTTTGCGGTAAGAAGCGATTCCTTCCTCAATTTTCGCTAGTTTAATTTGAAGATCGCCTAAAATAAACCAATACTCAGGTAGCGTCGGAGTCAGTTTAATGGCTTTCCTGACATAGGGTAAAGCGGTCTGTGGTTTTCCTAATTCATCATAAGAAATTCCCACTCCCAGCCAGGCGTCAGCAAACTCAGGATCAAGGGTAAGGGCTTTTTTATAATACTCAAGTGAGGAGTCAAACCTTCTCAATTTCTCATAACATTCAGCAATGTAATAATAAGTAACCGGTTCAGGATCTTCGTAATAAAAGGTTTCAAAATATGTTTCTATGGCTTTATCATAGTTGTTGAGGTTTGCGTGACAGTTTGCTTTATTGAAGTAAGCAGAAGCAAAAGTTTCATCAATTGCAATTACATAGTCATAGGCATCGATAGCTTTTTCAAAAAGTTCCTGGTTGCTGAATGCAATGCCAAGATTAAACCAGGCAGCTTTGGAATAAGGATGCTTGTTTAAAAAATCCTGAAGAAAAACAATACCCTCATCGGTATGTTGCGAAACCTCATAGCAAAAAGATAATTCAAACAACACAGATTCATTTTCCGGATCAATTTCGCTGGCTTTCAACAGGTACTCAATCGCCTTATCGTAATTCCCAAGGTTTTCATACTCATAAGCGATACTGGTATATATCTCATCATTGTCATCGACTCCGCCAATGGAATACTCAAATTCTTCAATTGCTTTTTCCGGATTTTCAAGCTGGCTGTAAATCGTGCCTTTGGCAAAATGGGTTTCATGATCGATGGAATCGAGTTGATCTAATTCCTTCATAATTCGCACTGCATGTTCACTGGTGCCGGCGTTGATGAAATACTGAGCCTGTTTAAGCATTAAATCAACACAGCCAGGATGTTGTTCAAGAGCCTGTCGGATGCACTGATCTGCTTTAGGGAGGTCGTTTTGAAAGAAGTAAAAATCTATGATATCTTCAAATTCATTGACATCATAAAAGTATTGTTCATCTTGCTTGATCATATTTTCGAATCGCCTCACGAGAGTAAGCGTTTCATGATCAAAAAAGGATTCAAAAGATTCTTCCATGCAAGATTTCTGTTCTTGTAATAAGGGACATTATATGGCAACAAAATTAATAAAAATACCGTTACCCGACCTTCTTTTCAGCCACAGATATGACTTTTTTTTAACAATGAAGATGAAGTGATGTGAAAAACTTTACATTTGCCAAAAAGCGGATTATGCCACTTTTAAAATCTATATCAGGTATCCGGGGAACAATTGGTGGAAAACCTGGAGAAGGATTAACGCCGGTTGATATAATTCGGTTTACCGCTTCCTATGTAAGCTGGCTTAAGAAATCAACAAAGGAAAAAAAGATCAAAGTGGTAGTCGGGAGAGATGCCAGGATTTCGGGAGAGATGGTAAAAGATTTAGTTGTCGGGACATTGATAGGAATGGGAGCAGATGTTGTTGATATTGGACTGACCACTACTCCAACAACGGAAATTGCTGTCACGGAAATCAAAGCCCAGGGTGGAATTATACTGACTGCCAGCCATAATCCAAGGCAGTGGAATGCGTTGAAACTTTTAAACTGTGAAGGAGAATTTCTTTCGGCCAAAGATGGTAAGGAAGTGATTGCCATTGCTGAGCAAGAAAATTATGTATTCGCTGATGTCCATCACTTGGGTAACTATGTTGTCGATGATACTTTCATCCTAAAACATATTAATAAAATTCTTAACCTTCCACTGGTGGATGCGGATGCAATAAAAAAAGCACATCTCAGGATAGCCATCGATGCGGTAAACAGTACCGGCGGAATCGCCGTACCCCTCTTGCTTAACGCTTTGGGAGTGAATAAAGTCGACTTGTTGTATTGCAATCCGAATGGTGAATTTCCCCATAATCCGGAACCCTTACCAGAGCATATTCATGAGCTGTGCCAAGTCATTGTTAAAAATAAAGCGGATCTTGGCTTTGCTGTTGATCCAGATGTTGACCGCCTTGCCATCGTCGATGAAGTTGGCAATCCTTTTGGTGAAGAGTATACCCTGGTGGCCATATCTGATTATATTCTCACGAATAAAAAAGGTAATACAGTTTCCAATCTTTCTTCGACTCAGGCATTAAAAATAGTGACAGAAAAGCATGGAAATAAATATTTCGCATCAGCCGTGGGCGAGGTGAATGTCGTTGAAATGATGAAACGAAAAAAAGCGGTGATAGGAGGGGAAGGGAATGGTGGTGTGATCTATCCCCCACTTCATTATGGACGTGATGCTTTAGTAGGGATTGCATTGTTTCTGACTTTTATTGCGAAGAATGGATTGAAATGCTCAACCATTAGAGACCAGTATCCTGATTTTTATCTTTCAAAAAATAAAATAGAATTTTCACCGGAGATGGACATCGATGGGATACTGGAAAAGATCGTAAAAAAATACCATTCCAACCCTATCACTACCATCGATGGAGTAAAAATTCACTTTGATCGTGAATGGGTTCATTTAAGAAGATCGAATACTGAACCAATTGTCAGGATTTATGCGGAGAGCGATATGCCCGAAAAGGCGGAGAACCTTGCAAAGAAGATTCTAAATGATTTCAAGGATATTCTCAATGACCGTTAACTATCATGCCCAGGAAAAAGAATAAAAAAAGTCGAAAACCTCTCCGTTACAAAACCGTCACATTTAAGTTAACGGTCCAGCAAAAAAAATCGCTGGTCAATTTCAGCAAATCACGTCGGTCGACACCAATCAAGATCATTAAAAAAGCCATCCGTCCGTTACTCCAGAACTATGCACAACTGGAGGTAAACAATACCCATGAAAAGGTCAACCAACTCGAACTGTTTAAGCTGGATTAGAAAAATTATTTATTTGCTTGAGATATACGATTCGTAAGGAGTACGGTTTAAAATGGAACGTCCGAGTGTAACTTCATCGGTGTGTTCAAGTTCATCCCCGATCGAAATTCCTCGCGAGATGGCAGTGACCTTCACCTCAAATTCCTTTAACTTTTTATACAGGTAAAAGTTGGTTGTATCTCCTTCTATTGTTGTTGGCAAGGCAAGAATGACTTCACGAATCTCTGATTGGGAAATGCGTCGAAATAATGTTTCAAGATTCAGATCCTGAGGCCCTATCCCCTCCATCGGTGAAATGATTCCTCCGAGTACATGATAAATTCCACTGAATTGTCCAGTATTTTCAATGGCAATGACATCACGGATATCCTCAACAACACAAACAACAGAGTGATCCCTTCGCGAACTGGAGCATATATCACAACGTTCATTATCAGAAATATTTCCACATTCGATACAATAAACTATGTCATTGCGCATTCTAATGATGGATGAACCGAAAAACTCAACCTCCGCTGCATTGAGCTTCAACAGGTGAAGTGCCATGCGAAGAGCAGTCTTTCTGCCAATTCCCGGCAATTTGGCAAGTTCATTGACAGCACTATCAAGCAATTTTGATGGAACAGTATACAAGGAAAATAATTATTAATTTGCAAAAGTAATTATTTCGGTCTTTATGTCCCGGTTTTTTCCGCTTGCCATTCTTCTTTTATTAATAACAGGGTCGACTATCGGTCAGGATACCATAAACGCAGTCGATTATAAAGGATATAAACAAGGTTTCTGGAGAAAGTTTGACTCGAGTGGAAATAAAATTTATGAAGGACGTTTTAAGAATGGTGTTCCAATTGGTGAATTTCGATATTTTTATCCGGTTGGCAGCGTTAAGGCAGTGTCCATTTATTCTGATAACGGAAAAATAGCAAGGACTATTTCTTATTTTCCCAATGGTATAAAAATGGCAGCAGGAAACTATTTAAGTGAAAAGAAAGACAGCATCTGGCAATTTTTCAGTCAGATTGATGGAGCGTTACTGTCTGAAGAAGAATATAAGTCAGGACTTAAGACCGGAGTGTCTAAAACATATTTTCTTCAGGGAGGAATAGCTGAAATATCGACGTGGAAAAATGGTGTCAAAGAAGGATTATGGGAAGAATATTATTCGGATGGAAAAACCAAAGTTCGTGGAACCTTCAGGAATAACGAGAAAGAAGGACTTATCCAGGCATATTATCCGTCAGGGAAGCTCCTTTTAAGTGGACTATACAAACAAGGACACCAGGACGGTACCTGGACTTACTATGCTGAAAATGGAATAATTACAAAACAGGAAATTTATGAAGACGGGCAGTTAGTTATTCCTAAAAAATAGCTTTCCATCTTTTTCATCCATGACAATTGCAGTCTCCCTGCTTACTTTTCCTTCCAGAATCATTTTTGAGAGTTCATTGAGTACATTTTTCTGAATGACCCTTTTAATAGGTCGGGCTCCAAACTGGGGATCAAATCCAATAGTCGCTATCAGGGCAACAGCTTTTTTTGTGAACTTTAAATGTATCTCATTCTTTTTCAACATTCGTTGAACAAGATTCATCTGCAATTCCACAACTTTTGTTATTTCTTCTTTTGAAAGAGGTTGAAACATAATAATTTCATCAACACGATTGAGAAATTCAGGACGGATACTTTTCTTTAAAAGTTCGAAAACCAATTCCCGGGTCCTATTGATAAGTTCATCACGGTTCTTTTCATTCAGTTTTTCCAGATTCTCCTGAATGATATGAGATCCGATGTTGGAAGTCATAATGATAATAGTATTTTTAAAATCGACTGTCCGGCCTTTATTATCGGTCAGACGGCCATCGTCCAATACTTGTAAGAGAATGTTGAAGACATCAGGATGAGCCTTTTCGATCTCATCCAATAGTACGACGGAATATGGCTTGCGACGGACTGCTTCAGTTAACTGACCACTTTCTTCGTATCCGACGTAACCCGGAGGTGCACCAATCAATCTTGATACGGTATGTCTTTCCTGGTACTCCGACATATCGACTCGTACCATGCTGTTCTCATTATTGAAAAGAAATTCTGCCAGCGCCTTAGCAAGTTCGGTCTTCCCGACTCCTGTTGTACCCAGAAAGATAAAGGATCCGACAGGACGTTTCTGGTCTTGAAGACCGGCCCTGCTGCGCCGTATTGCATCGGAAATTGCGATGATGGCTTCATCCTGGCCTACGACACGCATATGTAATTCAGTTTCAAGGTTAAGGAGTTTTTCGCGTTCACTTTGTAACATCCTGCTGACCGGTATCCCGGTCCATTTCGAAACGATCTCAGCAATCTCTTCGGCTCCTACTTCCTCGTTGACTAAGGGCGAATCTTTTTGGATATCCGACAGTTTCGCCTTAAATTCTTCTATTGCTTTCTCCGATTTGGGTATTTTTCCATAACGGATCTCAGCGACTTTGCCAAGATCCCCTGAACGATTTGCCTGTTCGGCTTCAAGTTTAAGAGATTCGATCTCATTTTTTTTAGACTGAATTTGTTCGACAAGATCTTTTTCGGATTGCCATTTAGCCCTTAGGCTGTTTCTCTCATCATTTAGATTTGCGATCTCTTTATTCAGGAGTGCCAACCTTTCTTTATCATTTTCCCTTTTAATAGCCTCACGCTCAATTTCAAGCTGATGTATTTTGCGCTCTATCTTCTCAAGATCTTCTGGTAAGGAATTAATTTCAAGCCTCAGCTTCGATGCAGCCTCATCGATCAGGTCGATAGCCTTGTCAGGAAGAAACCGGTCTGAAATATATCGTTGAGATAGCTCGACTGCGGCGATAATGGCTTCATCTTTTATTCTGACATGATGGTGTGTTTCATAGCGTTCTTTCAATCCCCGAAGGATCGAAATTGCATCTAATGATGATGGTTCATCAACTATGACGGGCTGAAAACGGCGCTCCAGGGCCTTATCTTTTTCAAAGTATTTCTGATATTCTTTAAGCGTCGTGGCTCCGATTGCTCTTAATTCTCCTCTGGCAAGGGCTGGTTTCAGAATGTTGGCCGCATCCATCGCACCTTCACTTGCTCCGGCACCAACCAGGGTATGGATTTCATCGATAAACAGAATTATTTCTCCATCGGAAGCGATCACCTCTTTTACCACACTCTTCAGTCGTTCCTCAAATTCTCCTTTGTATTTCGCGCCAGCAATCAAGGCTCCAAGATCAAGTGAGAAAATTTGCTTTGTTTTAAGATTTTCCGGTATATCCCCATCGATGATCCGATGAGCAAGTCCCTCGGCAATAGCTGTTTTTCCAACACCGGGCTCACCGATAAGAATCGGATTATTTTTTGTTCTTCTGGAAAGAATCTGAAGAATACGTCTGATCTCTTCATCCCTGCCGATAACCGGGTCAAGCTTCCCGTTCCGGGCGAGGTCATTCAGATTTTTTGCATATTTTGTCAATGCATTATATGTATCTTCTGCAGTCTGACTCTTAACATTACTCCCTTGACGGAGTTGCCTGATTGCAGTTTTAAGATCTTTCTCATTCAAACCATTGTCTTTAAGAAGGCGCGAAGCTGTATCATTAGTAACCAGTATTCCTAAAAGGAGGTGTTCTATGGAAACAAACTCATCATTCATCTCGTGAGCAAATGATGCTGCCTTCTGCAAGGCTTTTGAGGCATCGGCTGAAAGGTAAACCTCACCTCCACTCACTTTCGGGTATGAATCAAGTATTTTATCCAGTGCTTTAATGAAAAGAGGCAGGTTTACATTGAGCTTTTTGAGTAAAAATGGAACGACATTCTCATCCACGGTCAGCATCCCTTTGAGAATATGAATGTTTTCTATTGCCTGGTTTTGATGTGCCTGTGAGATTTCCTGAGCCTTTTGTATCGACTCCTGTGCCTTAATGGTGAAATTGTTAAAATTCATAATATATTTCCTTTCAAATGATTACCCCTCAGCAAAAGATTTGCCACCTCGAAAGATAGGAATTTATGTCATAGGAATGAAAAAATATATGACGTTTTGACCGTTAACCTCGGAAACACTAAAGTTTCAGTTTTTACGTTCCTCTCCTTGTTCTGATCCAATAAGGAATTATAGAAATTCTTAATTTTACCCCAGAATTCAACTTCATGAGGTACTTATATCTTTTATTTTTTTGCTTTCTTGGGCAAACAACCTTCAGCCAGCTTCAATGCATTGTTACTCCTGCCGATACTACTGCCTGTTTTCATGACAGCGTTGCTTTTAATACGCAGGTAACAGGAAACGGCGCAGATACCGTTACTTATCAATGGCAAAGAAATAACGTTTATATGCCGGGGAAAACAGATTCCGTTCTGATTTTCCCTTCAGTTGATGTCACCGATACTGCTTCCTATCGTTGTATAGTTAAAGCGGGAGCAGACTCGGCAATAAGCAATGATGCATACCTCAGAATGCATTCAAAAATGAAATTCGATACCCTTTACCGGTATAATGAATTAGGATGCCGGGACGTTTGCAAGGGTCAGTTTAAAGCATTGATTTCAGGTGGCTTGCCTCCATATACTTATAATTGGGGTGGGGGACATTCTCAAGATACAATTGTTTTTGGATTATGTCCGGGAAAATATTGGCTTTTTGTCACCGATGCCAACAAATGTACTATCGACAGCAGCTATTTTGTCGATGTTCTGAAATCTCCAAAATTTAAAATTACTGTACTACCCGACACTGTTGTTTACATTACGAATCCAACCATTGTTATTTCATTCCCTGATTCCGCACTGCAATATGTTACAAACTGGACATGGGATTTCCGCGATTCGGTGAAAATTCCAAACATTAATCCCGCCACACATACATATACCAATCCTGGTACTTATGCAGTCAAGCTTCTTGTGACCGACTTAAATGGTTGTGACACGGTTATTTTCAAAGAAGTCGTGGTTAAGATCTTAAATCTGTTTATTCCAAATGTTTTCACTCCAAACAGCGACGGATCGAATGATTACTTAAAAATCATGGAAAAGGTCGGTGACAATAATTACAAGGATATCGATTTGCTGGAAGTATATTTAAGCAACGAGTTGCTTATCTTCGACCGTTGGGGAAAAAAGGTGTACAGTCAAACCAACTATAAGAGTGGGGACTGGGATGGGGGAAACCTCTCCGACGGAGTCTATTTTTACATTTTCAAAGGAATCGGTCAATTCGGAAACGATGTATTCCACGGATCGATCACTATTCTTCGATGAAACCCCTCACCGCAAAATAAGGTTGAAATAAAATGACGGCTTCGTAAGTTTTGCCCTTAGGTTTTCGTTGGTGTACATCCCGGAGAGTAACTCTTTGATCTCTTTATTTTTCCTTGCCTTGTTTATAACAAAGTTAAAAAGCCCAGGTGAACAGGATAGTTTTCGAATCGTTCCGCTTATCCTGAGTTCCTTCCCCAGACGCCTTTCCAATTTCTGGTCATATTCAGAAAGGTCGCATCCAGAAAAACTGTTTTTTTTAAAACAATTCCGGATAACCTGGTTTGCACATTCCCCACTGGTCATAGCATTCCCGATACCCTCGCATGAAAAAGGATCCACCAGAAATGCTGCATCACCTAATAAGAGAAAACGATTACCTGATCGTCTGATTTTTAAGGTGCCAATTGGAAGGATATGAGCTTCGGGTTTGTCAATTAAAGTTGCAGTATGAAATCGTGGAGCCAGGTAGGGGTGGTTCTCAACCAGATCGAGCAAAAGTCGTGAAAGATTAACCTTTCTTTTAATGATTTGTCGATGTGGCATACCCAGACCGACATTAGTAAGCCCGGAAGGACCATTAAAAATCCAGAAATATCCTGGCAATAATTCCCGTAAAAAGATTAACTCGATAAAATTATCCGGATGAATTCCCGTAACTTTTTTAAAATAGGACCTTATTCCTACACTTTGGTAAGGATTCAACGGTCCGGGTGTTGCAAGTTCACGGGTCATTGAATGGGTTCCATCTGCCCCGGCGATAAGCTTTCCTTGTATCTCTCCATGGTCAGTCCTGACGGATACGAAATCTGTTTTTATGGAAATCCCGGAAATTTTCGTTCCCTGGAAGATCGTAATATTTTCAAAATAGCTAAGTTTATTAAATAGAAATTCATCAAAGCAATACCTGGGACAAATATAACCGGATGGTTCATGATCGATAGTCGAATTTGAAACGAATGGTAAATCAAGCTCCTTCAGGTTTGGAGCCACAAATCGTATTCCATGAGAAGGTTCTTTTTCGACATTTGCAAGAAAATCCAGGTAAATATTTCCCGGCATGTGTCGGAGTATATTCAGGGTTTTCCCACTTAATGCATCTCCGCAGATCTTTTTTCGTGGGAATATATCTTTATCCAATACAGCAATATTTAAACCTGAATCAGCCAGATTCAATGCCAAGGTACTTCCTGCAGGACCGGCTCCCGCGATGATAAGATCATATCGTTTCATATGTATTTTTGATCCTGCAAACTTAAATTTTTCCTGGAGGTTTTTGTACTACTTTTGTCAAAAACATTTTGTTATGAAGATTGAACAGCGTTTCAGAGAGGTTATTAATTATTTCATTGATAATCAACCCATGGCTGAAACGGAATTGGTGTTTAAAAATCCCTATCAACTTGTCGTCTCTACTATTCTTTCTGCCCAATGCACCGATAAACGTGTCAACATGATCACGCCGGAATTCTTCAAATGTTTTCCCGATGCCAAATCGCTCTCCAGGGCCGAACCTGATGAAGTATTGAATCTGATAAAAAGTTGTTCGTACCCTAATAACAAGACTAAAAATCTACTTGGCATGGCGAAAATGCTGGTAGAAAAATATGAGAGTATCGTACCTTCCGATGTTGATGAACTTCAACACCTTCCGGGGGTAGGACGCAAGACCGCCAATGTGATTGCAGCAGTCGTTTATAATAAACCGGTTATGGCCGTTGATACACATGTTCACAGGGTGGCTGCGAGGATCGGATTGACCAGAAATGCTAAAACGCCTTTACAAACGGAACTCCAGCTGGTTAGACGCATCCCTCAGGACCTTATTCCTTTGGCACATCACTGGTTTATTCTACATGGTCGGTATGTCTGCCAGGCGCGTAAACCGAAGTGTATGGAATGCGGAATAAAGTCTCTTTGCAGATATTATGAAAAGCAGGTTCAATCCTAAATTTGTTGATAACTCGGGATGCAATTAATGATCGATACTCCGATAAATTTTTATTTTTGATTCGTGATATTTTTAATGTTTGATGTATTACCTTTTGCCCATTTAACGGATAAAGCAAAATATGAACTGGAAATTGAGCCGGTGATCTTTGAAAGAACCGGAAAAGAATCCGGGAAATGGGTAATTACTAAAAATGCTGCATCAATGGCAGCTCTTAAAAGGAGACAATATTATGACAACTGAAGTTAACAAAGAAAAGCTGAAGGCTTTGCAGCTCACAATGGATAAGCTGGATAAAACTTACGGAAAAGGAACCATTATGCGTTTGGGAGACCATCCTATAGATCCGGTTGATATTATTCCTACCGGATCCATCGGTTTGAATGCTGCTCTCGGAATTGGCGGATTGCCTAAAGGCAGGGTTATTGAAATATACGGACCTGAATCTTCTGGTAAAACCACACTTGCACTTCATGCTATTGCTGAGTCGCAGAAAAATGGAGGCATAGCTGCCTTTATTGATGCCGAGCATGCTTTTGACCGTTTCTATGCTCAAAAGCTTGGTATAGATGTTGAAAATTTATTGGTATCGCAACCCGATAACGGCGAACAAGCCCTTGAAATTGCCGATAACCTCATCCGGTCCGGTGCAATCGATATTATCGTTATTGATTCGGTTGCTGCGTTGACGCCAAAAAGTGAGATTGAAGGCGAAATGGGGGATTCAAAGATGGGACTTCAGGCCAGGCTTATGTCACAGGCATTGCGTAAACTAACCTCCACCATCAGTAAAACTGCCACTTGCTGCATTTTTATTAACCAACTTCGTGAAAAAATCGGTGTCATGTTTGGAAATCCAGAAACAACCACTGGAGGAAATGCGTTAAAATTTTATGCATCGGTACGTCTCGATATTCGCAAACAAACACAGCTGAAAGATGGGGAAGAAGCTATTGGTAATCGCGTAAGGGTCAAAGTGGTAAAGAACAAAGTAGCACCTCCATTCAGAAAAGCTGAATTCGATATTATTTTCGGGGAAGGAATTTCGAGATGCTATGAGATAATAGATCTCGCGGTTGAACAAAATATTATCAAGAAAAGTGGATCATGGTTCAGTTATGGGGATACAAAACTAGGACAAGGCAGGGATGCAGTCAAGAAAATCCTTCAGGATAACCCGGAACTGGCTGATGAGCTTGAAACTAAAATAATAGAAGCATTAAAAAATCTGAAATAAATGCTAAAGTATTCACCGGTTTATTTCTTCGTCTTGTTTTTAACTCTTTTGAGTTGTAATCGGGGAGGGGGTGAATTTAAACCAAAAAATGCGGCAGATTCGGCCCGGATCGCCTTGGAAAGCCTAAATCAGAAAATAGCTGAAGATGTTGAGAATTCCAGTCTCTACCTTGCCAGATCAAGATTTTACTTAACAGACCACCAGTTTGACAATGCTTTAAAAGACATCAACAGAGCAATATCATTAGATCCAAAAAATCCGGATCAATACGTCACGCTTTCTGAAATTTATTTACTCATGGGGCAAATTCAGAATTCAACAGATGCCTTAACGAAAGCAATAAATCTTGATCCTGTGAACAAGCTGGCTCTATTAAAAATGGCCAAGCTGAACCTGATCATCAGGGATTATCCTAAAACCTTTGCGTATATTCAAAAGACGCTTTCTGTGAGTGACGTGAATCCGGAGGCTTATTTTACAAGGGCGATTGCATTCCTTGAAAACGGCGATACAAATAAAGCGGTGATAGATCTTCTTAAAGCAGTTGATCAGAATCAGGGTTATTATGAAGCTTATATGCAACTCGGTGAGTTATATTCAATCAAGAAAGATGCCATTGCTGCCGATTACCTGAAAAACGCCCTGGCTCTTCGCCCAAACAGCAAGGAAGCATTGTATCTTTTAGGAATGTTTTACCAGGAGACTAACCAGTATTACAAAGCAATCGAAGTTTATAAACGCTTACAAAAAGCAGATACGACATTTCGAAATGCTCCTTACAATATCGGATATATTTATTTAGTTTACCTAAGAGATTTCCCGCTGGCTATCTCTTTCTTTTCTGCAGCTATAAAGAGAGATCCCGGTTACTTTGAGGCTTATTTCAACCGTGGGTATGCCCAGGAACTTATGGGAGCCTATGATAAAGCATATGCTGATTACCAGCAAACGTTAAAAATTAAAGTAAACTATCCGAACGCGGTGGATGGTCTTAATAGGCTGGACCGGTTAAAAATCAGGAAGTGAGATCTTTCCGGATTTCTTTTAGTTCGACCAGCAGCAGGTCACAAGAAGCCTTCAGCCGGTTATAAAGTTCCTGAAGTCCGGTTTCTTCTTTATTTTTCGCCGCTTCATCCAGTTTACGTGAAAGATCAATCGTCTCAGGGTCCATGAAGTTGGCGATCACCCCTTTCAAACTGTGGGCGTTGAACTTAAGCTGGATATAATCCTTTTCATTTACGTTTTTTTCAATCTTTGCGAATCGTTCCAGGTATTCGGATTCAAAAATATCGATGATTTCAATAATGATGTCATTCTCAAAATACTGGAAATTCTCATTAAACTTTTTGCGATCGATCATGAACCGGTTTTTTACAAAGATATAAAAGATATCACGGAAGGACAAAAGTTTCCGAAATCATAAATCCAGTGTAGTTTCCTCAATCCGGAAAAGGTAATTATGAATTGCCGTCTGTGCATCTAAGAGGCGGTATCCAAAACGGGTTTCAAACAAATATTTACAATCCCTGACCGCGTTCTCTTTAAATGCTTTAAGTGGTTTTTGATATAACAAAAGAAAATCCTTGAGATCCTGGTAGATATCGGTGATACATTCGGCAAGGCTTCCCCTGATTGGGTCCGGTTCGTTGTTCCGGTCATGATCGATATAATAGAAGTTATCACAGTCGGTCAGCTTCTGATGGAGTTCATTAAACATCGCTTCCCACTGTTCTTCCGTCAGATAGTGTTCGATAGCGCTTTCATCTTCAACAATAATATCTGGTAATAACGAAGCCTTTAGATATATCAGGGGTAGAATTTTCTGAAGATAACGGAGAAAATCCGTTAGGTTATACTCCTGTGATCTTTCCAGAAAATGACAAAATTCATTCGCAACAGTAATCGTTTCCAAAACTTTCCGGGAAAAAACTGGATCATCTGTTATTTTCGGATCAGTCAGATTCATCGTAATTTCTATTCATGTTTATAATCTCCTCAAATATAAACTTTAAATTCATTTTATCAGTTTCCTAATGATTCTTCGTAAGGTGCAGTGACATTGAAGTCATATAAATTATAATTGACGGTTGAAGTCATGACGCCCTGGAACATTTTCTCTCCGCCTGACAGGATAGGATAATAATAGCCGGCGATGACAAAAGTCGGAAATATAAGGTTGTCATTTTTAATCAAAATTCCAGCACCAAACCCTGTAAAAAAAGAAGATTTATACAATGGTTGTCTATTCTTTGCTGACAGCCCCCCTTCAATCATCCCCGATAGTGTAAACCTGAACCCATAGAAATACCATGGAGTAAATAGAAGTGTCGACAGGCGTAAAGACAGAGTTTGAGTTCCAAAAAAAATATTCTGCTCATTTATTTTACTGACCTTCAAATCAAGGTTAGTATCATAAAAGTCGGCATTGTTTGTACGAAAATTAAACCCATAGCGGTAATCTGATGCAATGTAAGTCCGGAATTTGTAACGGTGGTTTCTCAGGTCGATTAAAGGAGTAAAATACTGTACATTTACTTTGAGAACAGCATCCTCAAAAGAATTTTGATAAAAAAAACCACTCACCTTCAGATAGGTTTGGATATATCCAAATTTTTGAAAATATCTGCCAAATGACAGACTGAGGCCGGAGTAAAATCGTTGAAAAAAGTTCGAATAGTCAGAGCCAAATGTCACCTGTACCTTATGACCATATGGGATATCTTCTGTCTTGCCCATCTCAGTGACATAGTCAGCAAGATAGTAATTATTTTTGGACCACGCAATTCCGGTCAGTAGCCTGGTATGATCATAAAAACACCTGTTTGAATCGGGAGTCACCTCAGGTCTGGAGATATACTTTCTGCGATATACCGCTTCAGTCACCACAATACGTGACAGATTAGATTGTTTTTTAACTAAAAAAGAGAGTCCTAACCATATATTTTCATCGTTAAGGTATGAAACGATGGTTTTATTTTCTTCTACCAATATAGCATTTCTTGCCCAGGTCGCATTTGTACCTCCCGCCCATAGGGTCTTGTTGGTAAGAAAGGGCCTTTCAAAACCTACCATAATGCTTTGGTTTCCAGTATTATCCTGGAAATAGTCGATCGATCCATTGATAAAGGACCCACCGATATTTGTACAGGTGTAAGATACTCCATCAAGACGGAAAAACGGGGAACGATACAATTCAGTTGACATCTTGACCGTAAAGCGATCACCTAATCCCAAAAAGTTACCATCATATAAACTGTACAAAAGACGTTGTGGTGTTATTAGAGGAATATCAAATCCAATTGACCATACGTCTTTTACGACGATTATCAGATCAACAGAATCATTTGATGGATCGGGCTGGGAGACAAGAATCCTGACATTATCGACTGAGGACAGATCCCTCAACACACGTTCATTATCTGCAATGAGATCAGGGTCAAGATGTTCCCCCTTTTCAAACAGGATATTCCTGCGTACGATAAAATCCTGTGTATTTATATGAAAACGGTTGAGTGCATGAGCAATACCGTTCCTGGTCCGGGATAAGGTATCATCTACGCTCGTCCCAAAAGGATCAAGAACTTTAATGGATATCTTTCGTATGATTTTGTCTTTGTATTCATTAAAAGGCGCTTCATTGTTGATGACCTGCATTGAGTCGGGTCTGACGCCAGTCTTTGGATCGATAAAGGCCAAGCCATATAGGAAATGGGTGAATTTATTGCGGGAAAATTTCTGAAAAACGGAATCGTAGAATTTTTTGGATTTGGCATAGGCCAATGTATCCCATGCGTTTTCATGATAACTTGTTTGACTGAGCGATGGGTTACACACAATTAATAAAGAAACAGACAGAACGGTTAATGCGAGAGTCCGGTTCGAAAAGGTATTTTTACTACCGGCTAAAATAGAAAGTGACATCTAAAGCAACTTCATAGAAGTTATAATCTTGGAAATCTTTTCATTAAGATTGTGATCGGTCAGATAATAGCCGGAAACATCGTCCAATGGCTCATGTACTCCAAAATAGAATTTTATTTTAGGTTCTGTCCCCGATGGCCTGATGCTGATAATGCTACCATCTTCTAAAACGAATTGTAATACATTTGAAGAAGGGAGGTCAATTCCGGTTTCAGTTCCAGCGAGTAAATCCTTATCTTTTAATGAAAGATAATCCTTTATCCTGATTACGGTAGAATTGTTGATTGAGATAGGAGGATTATTACGATATTCAACCATCATCTCTTGGATCTCTTCAGCGCCTCTCTTCCCCTTCCTTACAACGGAAATCAACTGTTCCTTGTAAATCCCATACTTCAGGTATATTTCAAGAAGCAAATCAAAAATTGTTTTCCCTTTATCAGCCATCCATGATGCACATTCGGCGATTATAGCACAAGCACTGACTGCATCCTTATCACGAACAAAATCACCAATCATCAATCCATAGCTTTCTTCGCCACCAATGATATACTCCATCCGTCCTTCATTCCTCTTGACAATATGGGCTATGAATTTGAAACCGGTAAGAACGGAATAATAGGTTACTCCAAAAGAGCTGGTAATTTTTCTGAGTAAATCGGTGGTCACGATGGTACTTACGGTATATTGATTCCCATTTAGCTTTCCCAGTTCTTTCCATCGAAGGAGCATGTAATAAAAAAGAAGGGAAGCGGTCTGGTTTCCGTTAAGCAGGATAATCTCATCGTTACTGTTCCGGATGGCAATTCCTACCCGGTCAGCATCCGGATCGGTTGCCATGATCAGGTCGGCATGGATCTCTTCTGCCTTATTAATCGCTAAATCAAGGGCACTGTGTTCTTCAGGGTTAGGCGATTTCACAGTCGGAAATTCCCCATCGGCTGTAGCTTGTTCTTTTACAACAAACACATTCCGGAAACCAAATTGCCTGAGGATTTCGGGTACCAGGTGTCGGCCAGCTCCATGTAACGGCGTATAGACGATCTTCAGATCCTTCTGGTTTTTAACAGCCTCAGGGGATAAGGATAATGAGAGTACCTCATGAAGGTAGAGATCATCAATTTCTTTTCCAATCGTTATGATATTTGCATTTATTCCTTCCCATTTAACTTCATCAATAGAAGTGATCTTTTGAACTTCCTTGATAACGTTGGTATCGTGCGGAGCAATAAACTGAGCGCCGTCATTCCAGTAAGCTTTATAGCCATTGTATTCTTTAGGATTATGTGAAGCAGTAATCATTACCCCACTCTGGCAGCCAAAATGACGAATGGTAAAAGAAAGTTCAGGAGTTGGCCGTAGATCATCAAAAAGATAAACCAGGAATCCATTGGCAGATAAAACTTCGGCAGTAATTCTTGCAAAATAGCGACTATTATTTCTGCTGTCAAAAGAAATTGCCATTTTAATTGGGTGTGTATCCGAAAACATCATTTTCAGGTAATTGGCCAGACCCTGGGTAGCCATTCCGACGGTATATTTATTCATCCTGTTTGTTCCGACACCCATGATGCCCCGGAGTCCACCTGTGCCAAACTCAAGATCACGGTAAAAAGCATCAGTTAGTTCTGTAGGATTGTTATGAATTAAGTCATTAACAGCTTCTTTTGTCTTTTCATCAAAATTTCCTACCAACCAGGAATTTGCTTTTTCTAAAATTTGCAGGTCGATATTCATTTTTATTATTTCAACTTTTTTAAACATTCTTTGAGGCTATCTTTCCAGTATGGAATTTCAAGATTAAACTGTTCTTTAATTTTCGATTTATTCAGTACACTGTAAAATGGCCTGGATGCCGGAAGAGGGTAGTCTTTAGTCTCAATGGGATCAATTGTGCTACTAATTTCTGCAAACTCGATGATTGCTTTTGCAAAGTCATACCAGGATGCCACACCTTCATTAGCATAATGAAATATCTCAACTCCCCGATGATCATAAAAGTTAGGAATGATGTTCAGGATCGCTTTCGCCAGATCCTTTGCATAAGTTGGACAACCAACCTGGTCGAAGACAACCTTAAGAACTTTCCTTTCTTTACTATGTCTCAAAATTGTTTTAACAAAGTTATTTCCGAAAGATGAATAGAGCCAGGAGGTACGAAGAATAATCCCGTTCTGACAAAGGTTGAGCATCTGTTGTTCTCCTGAATATTTTGATTTTGCATAGACAGAAACCGGATCAGGAGCATCGGTTTCTATATATGGTCTATAGCTTTTACCATTAAAAACATAATCTGAGGAGATGTGTAAGAGCAAGCAATTAAATTCCCTGCAAGCGTCGGAAAGATTTTTAACTGCAAGGGAATTGATCTTTAAAGCAAGATCAGGCTCCTGTTCAGCTTTATCGACGGCAGTATATGCAGCACAGTTAATGGCCACATCGGGATGAAGGGTATCAAAAAACTCTGTAACTGCCGCCATGTCGGTAATATCCAATTCTTCAACATCGGTAAAAGTGAAAGTAAACTCCGGATATTCCTCTCCCATAATTTTCAGCTCATTCCCGAGTTGTCCCTTAGCTCCTGTTACCAGAATTTTCATGCTCACCATTTCACCATCTTATATTATTGCCCTAAAATACTCAATAGTCTTCTTCAATCCTTCTTCCAAAGGAATTTTAGGTTCCCAGTCCAATTCTTGCCTGGCAAGGTCGATATTCGGCTGACGCTGGCTTGGATCATCTGCTGGAAGGGGCAGATATACCAGTTTGGATTTGGATCCGGTCAGACGGATGATCATCTTAGCGAGTTCGGAAATAGTAAATTCATTGGGGTTCCCTATATTTACAGGTCCGGTAAACTCTTCCCGGGAGTTCATCAGTCGGATCATACCGTCAATCAAGTCGTCAACGAAGCAAAAACTACGTGTCTGAGAACCGTCGCCATAAATGGTAATATCGGTTCCCTTAATGGCCTGGACAATAAAGTTGGAAACAACGCGACCATCATTTGGATGCATCCTGGGTCCATAAGTGTTGAATATGCGCATGATCTTAATACGGACATTATTCTGTCTGTGATAATTGACAAACAGGGTTTCGGCAGCCCGCTTACCTTCATCATAACAGGCTCTGGGACCTATGGGATTCACATGTCCCCAATAGGATTCAAGCTGGGGATGGATATCGGGATCACCATAAACCTCGCTGGTAGAGGCCTGAAGTATTTTTGCTTTAATTCGTTTTGCAAGTCCCAGCATATTGATGGCACCCATAATTGAAGTCTTAACCGTTTTGATTGCATTGTACTGGTAATGAACAGGAGAGGCGGGACAAGCTAAGTTATAAATTTCATCAACTTCTATAAAGAACGGCATGGTCACATCGTGACGGATGAGTTCGAAATATGGATTTTCCATAAGATGAACCACATTCTGTTTTTGACCCGTGAAATAATTATCGAGGCAAACCACCTCATTTCCGTCACGGAGTAACCGTTCACACAGGTGAGATCCAAGGAATCCGGCACCGCCTGTGACTAAAGTCTTTTTTTTGATCATAGGATTTATTTTAGAAAGAAATTAAAAAACCTAACAGCCTATAAAAAAACTGTTAGGTTTTCGATTTTCTGACATGGGATTAATTGTTTGTATTTACGCCAATGCAGAAATAATTGAATCCATTTCTTTTCATCTCGGCAATCTCATAGATATTCCTGCCATCAAAAATAACCGGAGACTTCAGCAGTTTACGTATAATTTTGAAATTTGGGAATTTAAATTCCGGCCATTCCGTAACAAGTAAAAGGCAATCGGCATCAATCAGTGCATCATACTGATCTTCCGCATAATCGATTTTATCACCCAGTAAATGTTTTGCTTCATTCATGGCAACTGGATCATAAGCTCTAACCTTTGCGCCGGCGTCTATCAGTTTTCTGATCAGAACCAGGGAAGGAGCTTCACGCATGTCATCGGTTTGAGGTTTGAAGGATAATCCCCACAAAGCAACTGTTTTTCCTTTAATGTCCCATCCGAAAAACTTCATTACTTTGTTATACAGGACAATTTTCTGGTCGTCATTGACTGCTTCCACAGCTTTTAAAACCCGTAAGCTGTATTTGAACTCATCGCCTGTGCGGATCAACGCTTTTACATCCTTTGGGAAACACGATCCCCCGTAACCTACACCAGGATAAATAAATTTTGTGCCGATTCGGGAATCTGATCCAATGCCCTTCCTTACCATGTTGATATCTGCCCCCACGATTTCGCAAAGATTTGCCATGTCATTCATGAAGCTTATCTTTGTTGCAAGCATGGAGTTAGCGGCATATTTGGTCATTTCAGCCGAAGTGATGTCCATGAAAATGACAGGATGGCCGTTCAGTGTGAAGGGTTTGTATAAAGCTTTCATTAGCTCTTCTGCGCGTGATGAATTACATCCGACAACAATCCGGTCAGGTTTCAGGAAATCATCTATTGCAGCGCCTTCCTTGAGGAATTCAGGGTTAGAGGCGACATCAAATTCAATCTCAACGCCACGTTTGTCTAATTCATATTGTACCGCTTGCCTGACTTTCGAAGCGGTACCAACCGGCACAGTACTTTTGGTAACAATCAGCAGGTAATCTTTCATATATTTTCCACAGTCATGAGCAACACTGAGTACATATTGCAGATCGGCACTGCCATCTTCATCGGGAGGGGTGCCGACAGCGCTAAAAATTACCTCACAATCTTCCAGGGCTTCAGCAAGATTTGTAGTAAAATGCAACCGTTCCTTTTTCATATTCCGGTGAACCATTTCTTCCAGTCCGGGTTCATAAATAGGGATGATACCCTGGTTCAGGTTATCAATCTTTTTCTGGTCGATGTCAATACAAGTAACATCAATACCTACTTCTGAGAAACATGTTCCGGTAACTAACCCCACATAACCGGATCCAACAATAACAACTTTCAAGGCGGAGATATTTTAAGTTAGAAAATTGAGAACAAATATAAATTAAAAATGTGTAAATAATTTCAAATTTTCTTTTTCGTAACGAACATGACTATCGGTCAAAGGTTCAACCGGGTCTGAATTTCCCTGATATCGCGCTTCAACTGCCTGACGGTTTCAACAATTTCATGGGCGCTGTTTGCAGGATTTTCAGGAATTCTGGGACTGATAAAATGTACGAACTGCCAGATTTCCCGGATATCCTTAACCATCAGATCATAGGGTTTGTAAACCGGATTCAGGGAATGTAATACCAGTTTCCCTTCCGTTTTAATCTTATTTTCAACAACTTTAAAGATCACACCCTCTTCCAATGTCAAAATGATATAGGCATCTTTATTGCGGATGGTTGTCCAGTCCTGGATAAAAACGCCGGTTACCCAAGCCCCATGCACGATGGGTGACATCGAATCGCCACTTACCTGGAACGTACGATATTTTTTTTGTTTGGAAAGGAAGGGCAGCCGGAAGGTGGGTAGTATACTGATATACTCGGGATCTGCAAAACCATTGGTATATCCTGCTTTGGCTTTCTCCGAAACCAGTTCAATGTTCTCTTCATTATCCAGGTTCACCGTTGTAGCCAGTACGCGGAGATTACTGCCCTTCAGGAAGACGTCATATCCCCGTTCCACCTGTCTGAGCTGACTTTCAGACATCTTCTGCAAATCCACTTTAATCAGCGTATCGATGGCAATATTAAAATAGTTGGAAAACCGGATCAGGGCTTCTATTGCCGGCTGCGCAATTCCGTTCTCATATCCGCTTAAGGTCGACCGTTTCATCTCCAGAGCCGTAGCTACATCGTCTTGAGTGCGTCCACGGCGTTTTCTCATAAATTTTATGTTCGAATTGAAAAACATTTTTTTGGAGTTTTAAAAAATAATGATTATATTATCGTCGCAAATTTGATTAAAAACATGGCAAATATAATAAAAAAAGTAGCTGTTTTAATATTATGCTAACCCTGAGCAAAAATATCGTCCATCTCGATCTCGACACCTTTTTCGTCTCGGTTGAACGCCTGGTCAATCCTGCACTGGTGGGAAAACCTGTGATCATAGGAGGGACATCCGACCGGGGAGTGGTAGCCAGTTGCAGCTATGAGACGCGGCGCTTCGGAATAAGTTCGGCTATGCCCATGAAGATGGCCCGTGTTCTTTGCCGTGATGCGATCATCGTACGTGGCGACATGGAACTATATTCGAAGTACTCGCATACCGTTACAGAGATCATTGCGGAGAAGGCTCCGCTGTATGAGAAAGCTTCTATCGACGAACACTACATTGATGTGACCGGTATGGACAGGTTTTTCGGTGTACTGAGATGGGCCCACGAACTGCGTGAACGTATCATTATAAACACCGGACTTCCGATATCATTCGGGTTATCCGTTAACAAAACTGTTTCGAAGATAGCCACGGGTGAGGCCAAACCCAATGGAGAGCTTTATGTGGAGCGGGATTCGATACAACCTTTCCTGGCCCCGCTATCGATCCGCAAGATTCCAATGATCGGGGAAAAGACTTACCACCTGCTCCGGTCGATGGGTATTGTCAATATTGATACCCTCAGCCGCATCCCGGTAGAGATGATGGAACGGGTAATGGGAAAGAATGGCATCGTGATATGGGAAAAGGCTAATGGCATCGACCGTACACCGGTCTACCCTTATCATGAAGCCAAATCGGTGAGCACGGAGACCACCTTTGATCAGGACTCTATCGACATTGTTCGTATGAAGGAGATCCTGGTGAAAATGGTAGAGAAGATCACCTTCGAATTGCGCGATAAACAAAAGCTCACCTCCTGTGTAACCGTGAAGATCCGCTATTCCAACTTCGATACCCACACATTACAGAAGCAGGTGCCCTACACTGCCTTCGACCATCAACTCATTCCCGTTGTCAAGGAGCTTTTCGACCGTCTTTACCAGCGACGCATGTTGATTCGCCTAATTGGCGTACGTTTCAGCGGGCTTATCTCCGGAAATCCACAGCTCAATATATTCGAGGATAACACCGAAATAATAAACCTGTATCAGGCGCTCGATAGAATCCGCAGGAAATACGGACAGAAGATCGTGAGGAGGGCGGTTGCCATAAAAAATAGCGAGATAATGAAATAGTTCACCGATTTTCTTTGTTAATGTCGCCGATTGCTCCGTAATTTGATCCTCATATTATTCATTCAACATTTTTTATGGATTCATCAATGAAAAAGGATTCCTCTCTGTTGATGGAAAGGAAATCCTGTACAAAGTCAATCCCCCTCTGGCTGGTACTATTGGATAATATCCCCACCCTGGGAATGTACACCCTTGGAACCTGGATACTGGTTTATTTATCCGATTTATCGGCTCTTATATATGCGATTTATTCTGTTTCAGGAATAATCTGGTTCTGGGGAAGAATCTGTCCCTATTGCCATCATTTCAATACCCGGGCCTGTCCCTGCGGTTATGGTTTATTGTCTGCTCAATTTTTTAAGGCCAGAGAAGGAAAATCCTTTCGCAAAATATTCCGTCAAAACATTATCTTTCTGTTCCCCGGATGGTTCGTACCACCCCTGGTTGCCGTTTCCCTGCTTTTTTTAGAATATCAGTCATCGCTGCTCTTTCTGACAATTATTTTTTCCATCATTGCATTTTTTCTGATCCCGGTTGTCTCTAAACAAGTTGGATGCAAAAACTGTGAAATCCGTGCCGACTGTCCCTGGATGACTAAAATTTAAGGGCGTCTGACTTTTGTCTGGGGGCAAAAAGGAATAAAAATTTTATCATCCCCAAGAAAAATTTATCTTTTGTAGTTATTTTTCTATTTATTTTGATTATATTGTAGTCAAATTAATGATTAAAATATAGTCAAGAAATTTTTACTATTTCACTATTTAATTATGTACCTCAACTGCCACTCGTACTACTCTCTGCGTTACGGAACCATCTCCGTGGAAAACCTTGTAGAAGAAGCTGTACGATACAGGGTGCCGGCACTGGCCCTCACCGATATCAATAACTCCACAGGCATCATGGATTTTGTGAAAATCGCTAAGGAGGATGGAATCAAGCCCATAGCCGGGATCGAATTTCGCCGTGGAGATAAATTACTATACACTGGACTGGCAAAGAATAATGAAGGTTTCCGCGAACTGAACAAATTTCTGAGTCACCACAACCTGTGTAATCTTCCCTTACCTGACCGGGCGCCGGAGTTTAAGGATGTCTTTGTCGTTTATCCATTTCAGTCGGCGGTCGGTAGTCAGCAGTTAGCAGTCCTAAACGATGGCATTCGTCACTCGTCACTCTCCACTCGTCATTCATTCATCGGTATCCGGCCTTCCGATCTCAATCTTCTTTTCCTTTCCCGTCATCGGGACCTTATCCCGGGGATGATTCTCATGGCGCCCGTCACTTTCCGCGATAACAAGGAATATGAGTTGCACTGTAATTTCCGTGCAGTAAATAATAATGTGTTGTTAAGCCGGCTGCAGCCGGATCAAATTGCTACCCCGGATGAAATGATGCATCCGATAGAAGAGCTGCTTGGTATGTTAAATGATTACCCTGAGATTGTACGTAATACCGAAAAAATATTGGAAAGTTGCAGTATCGATTTCGACTATCAATCCTGCAAGAACAAAAAAAGTTTTACGGGCAATATCAGCGACGATTATATCCTGCTTGAGAAACTGGCTATCGACGGATTGGAATACCGCTATGGGAGGCAGAACAGGGAGGCTGATCGTCGTATACGGCATGAACTTGATATCATCTGCAAGATGGATTTTGCTGCCTACTTTCTGATAGCCTGGGACATCGTTCGTTATTCCATGTCGCGTGGCTTTTACCACGTGGGGCGTGGCAGCGGTGCAAACAGCATCGTAGCCTATTGTCTTAAGATCACTGATGTGGATCCAATCGATCTGGACCTTTATTTTGAGCGATTCATCAACCCAAAACGAACATCGCCGCCTGATTTTGATATCGATTATTCATGGAAAGAACGCAATGAAGTGCTCGACTATATATTTAAACGATACGGTCATGAACATACCGCATTGCTTGGTGCTATGTCAACTTTCCGAGATAAGTCCATTTACCGTGAACTGGGTAAAGTACATGGTCTTCCAAAACAGGAGATCGATACCTTTCTGAAGCACCCGGAAGAGGCAATCAATCAGAATAACATAATCCGCAAGATCAGTGAACTTGGGGAAATGATGGCCAACTTTCCCAATATTCGCAGCATTCATGCCGGCGGGGTGTTGATTTCTGAACAGCCGATCACATACTATACGGCGTTAGACATGCCTCCGAAAGGGTTCCCGACAACACAGTTCGACATGTACATAGCGGAAGATATAGGTTTCGAGAAGCTCGACATACTTAGCCAGCGAGGGATCGGACATATTTACGAAACAGCAGAAATTATCAAAAAAAATCGAAATATTAAAGTGGATGTTCATAGGATTCAGAAGTTCAAACAGGATGAAAAGGTAAAGGAACTATTACGGGCAGGACAGACAATAGGTTGTTTTTATGTGGAGAGTCCGGCAATGCGTGGGTTATTGAAGAAGCTTCATTGCGATAACTATCGCAGCCTGGTTGCAGCCAGTTCCATCATCCGGCCGGGTGTTGCCAGGTCGGGAATGATGCGGGAATATATTTACCGGTTTCATAATCCGGGCAAGTTTAAATACCTGCACCCCATCATGGAAGAGCAGTTGAAAGAAACTTACGGTGTGATGGTCTACCAGGAAGATGTATTGAAAATATGCCACCACTTTGCCGGGCTCGATCTGGCTGATGCCGATGTATTACGAAGGGCTATGAGCGGGAAGTTTCGTTCGAAAAGAGAGTTACAACGGATCGTCGATAAATTCTTTGAGAATTGTCGGAATTTTGGTTACCCGGAAGAGGTCGCGAAAGAAGTATGGCGCCAGATAGAATCCTTTGCCGGCTATTCTTTTTCTAAGGCTCATTCCGCTTCTTATGCCGTGGAAAGTTATCAAAGTCTCTTCCTGAAAGCCCATTTTCCATTGGAATTCATGGTCGGTGTGATCAACAATTTCGGGGGTTTCTATCCCAGCTGGGTATACTTCAACGAAGCCAGGAACTGGGGAGCAAGAATGCATTTGCCTTGCGTGAACCGGGGAGCTTATAAAACCTCTATTCGTGGAAAAGATGTGTATGTCGGGTTTGTCCATGTAAATAATCTTGAGGCTGATGTTGGCAAGGCGATTGTTGACTTGCGATTTAACAGAGAAGACAGCCGACCTGCCTGTCCGGCAGGCAGGCTGCAAACTGCCGAATTTCAATTGGAAGAATTGCCGTATAAGGATCTGGAAGATTTCATCCGGCGTGTTCCGATTACCCTGGAGCAGTTGGTTATTCTGATCCGCGTTGGTGCTTTTCGTTTTACCGGCAAGACCAAGGCTATGCTGCTTTGGGAAGCTCATATGCTGCTTGGGAAAAACAAAACGTCAGGCATGAGTCATCCGTCAGCAGCTTGCCTGCCGGACAGGCAGGCCGGTAGTCGGCAGACCAGTGTACAAAATAGCGAAATAGCGAAATGGCGCAATAGCGAAAAAGATCAATTGTTTATCATAAATCGTAAATCGTCAATTCAATCATCAATTGAAAATCGTTCGATCGAAAATTCGCTTTTCAGTGTCCCTCCCCAGAAATATGAACTTCCGCAACTATGGCAAACCCAGCTCGAAGAAATATTTGACGAGATTGAATTGTTGGGTTGGCCGGTCACCCATACCTGGTTTGATCTGCTTGAAACTTCTTTTCGCGGAGAGATCATGGCCGGGGAAATGGGAAATAATGTAGGAAAGACTGTTCGTATGCTTGGTTTGCTCGTCACGATAAAATATGTACGCACGGTCAAACGGGAGTGGATGCATTTCGGCACCTTCATTGATGTTAAAGGACAGTTTTTTGACACCGTACATTTCCCGAAATCGGTGAATGAATATCCTTTTCGGGGAGATGGGGTGTACCTTGTAGGGGGTAAGATTGTTGAAGAATTCGGTTTCCCCAGCTTGCAAGTGGAGAAGATGGCTAAAATGCCACTACGGCCCGATCCGAGATGTTAAGCGCGGATGCTGGATACTTAGGTGTGCGTTGAATTGTTCAGGGGATTTGATAATGGTCGAACAACTCTGTTTTTAATCCGGCTAACCGCCGGCGTTCAATCTTTGCCTGTTTCATATGTCCATAATTCGTAGCGGTAAACAAAACCGGACTGGTCATATTCCCCATCAACCTGGATAGAAAAGAAAATATCCGGTAAAACCTGGTCCGCGCCAGAATTTTTCCAATCTGCAACTCCAACGGCGTCATGTTTTTGGGCTCAAATACGACAGTGTTGTGATCGTAATATTTCCAGTTATCAGTAAGAAGACGCCCAGCACGTTTCAACTCTTCATGGGTTTTCGTTCCGGGATATGGAGTGAGAATATTAAAAGACACCGTACTTATTTTTGCTTTGATCAGAAATTTAACTGTTTCCCGGAAGACCTTCTTCGTATCCGAATCAAAGCCAAAGATCATGGAAGCATGAATGAGAATGCCCATCTTCTTGATGTTTTTGATCGTCAACCTTAACTCTTCATTGTCCTTCATCGATTTCTTCAACTTCTTTTGTTGTGTTTCGTTTACACTCTCCAAACCGATAAATAGGATCTTACATCCACTGTCAGCTGCAAGCTGTAATAACTCTGTTTCTTTTAAAAATGAGATAGAAGCTTGGCCAACCCACCTGATTTTTAATGGAATAAGTGCCCGGAAGAGTTCCTTTGCAAATTTTGGATGGCCAATTATATTGTCATCAAGGAACATAAAATTCTTTGAACCGGAATTCACGATATCCTTGACAACATTTTCTATCGGAATATGACGGATGGTCTTTCCAAAAAGATCGGTGACACAGCAGAAATCACAATTATAAGGACATCCCCGGGTTGTCATGATCGGGACAATGCTGAATAACCGCTTTTTGATGATCTTTTTAAAATCTTTTTCTACATAACGCGTCAAATCCGGAAGAGGATTATGATACCTTTTGTTTAATTTGCCCGCAGCAAAATCCTGCAGAAGATCCTCCCATACGCCCTCTGCTTCACCAATGACGACTGAATCAGCATGCTCAAGGGCTTCTTCGGGTAAAATTGTCGGGTGCACGCCACCCAGAACAACGGTTTTGCCTCTATTACGAAATTCGTTGGCAAGTTCATATGCCCTGGGAGCATTAGCAGTCATACAGCTGATTCCAACCAGATCGCAGGACTCTTCCAGGTTGATAGTCGCCACCTCTTCTTCAACAATCTTCACTTCATGTTCAGCCGGTGTAAGACCTTCCAAGATATAAAGCGCCAGCTGGGGCATCATGAGTTCTTTGACAGTCCTACGGGTTTCGCATACGGCAGGGGATATCAGAAGAATTTTCATTGTTTTTAATTACGGTGACTAATGGCAAATGGATGTGAGGTGACCACATCGATGTTCTTATGGATCAGTTTGTGAATGTTTTTCAGATAGGTTTTTTCATCTGCAGAACAAAATGACAATGCTTTCCCGGTTTCACCCGCCCGGCCTGTTCTTCCGATACGGTGAACATAAGTCTCGGCTTGCTCCGGGATCTCATAATTGATTACATGAGTGATTTTGTCCACGTCAATTCCCCGGGAAGCTACATCTGTGGCAACCAATACCCGGATGGTGCGGTTTTTAAAATCCTTGAGCGCCTTATCACGTGCACTCTGTGATTTGTTCCCGTGGATAGCCTGTGCCCTGATCCCGTTACGAATCAAGTCTTTAACCACTTTATCAGCGCCATGCTTAGTCCGGGTAAAGACTAAAACATTTTTAGCTGCATCATTTTGTAAGACATGAGTTAGTAATAACTTTTTATTCTCCTTTTTCACGTGATACACCGATTGAGAAACAAGGATGGGTGGCATGGCATCCGGTGAAAGGTTTAACTGAACCGGATTATTTAGCAGTGAGGCTGCCAGTTTCCGGATCTCAACTGGCGCCGTGGCAGAAAACAAAAGAGTCTGTCTTTTGACCGGTAGTTTTGCCGTGATCTTCCTGATATCATTGATGAAACCCATGTCGAGCATGCGGTCGGACTCATCAAGAACAAGATATTCAACCTTTTCGAGATGAACAAATCTTTGATTAATCAGGTCGAGTAATCTTCCGGGAGTAGCAACAACGATATCCACGCCTTTTTGTAATGACTGGGTTTGAACTCGTTGTGAAACACCACCGTAGATTGTAACAAGACGGATATCAAGACGTTTTCCATAACACATAAATTCTTCACTGATCTGAGCAGCGAGTTCACGGGTAGGGGCAAGGATTAGAGCCCTGATTGCTCTGCGTTGTGAACGGTCTTTTTCCGTCTCAAGCAATTGCAGAAGAGGAAGCGCAAAAGCAGCGGTTTTGCCGGTGCCTGTTTGAGCGCATCCGAAAATATCTCTTCCCTGTAAAACAGAAGGGATGGCTTTTTGCTGAATTGGGGTAGGGTTCAGGTACCCTTTCTTATGAATTGCCTGTAATAAAGGTTCAACAAGATTTAAATTTTCAAATTTCATTAAGGTTAGTTTAAATTAGGTATAATATTTAGTTACTCCGGATGGAGAGATAGAATCGCCACATGCCGGACAGCTTTTAAAAACTGTACGCTGGACTGAATTGTAAAGGAGGGGAAATTACAAACAGATTGAGATACAATCTTTCAAAAGGATGTGCAAAGATATAATAAATTATCGATATATGACAATTATTTTTATTAATGACATTCTGGAATTACATTATCAAGACAGATCGGACAATCTATCCTGTCAGCTGACCTTGGTCAATTCTATCTCACGAGACATTCAACAGTTCATCAAGACCGGCAATTTTAAAGGTCTTTTTAATAAACGGATCAGAATTGATGATAGAGAATTTTCCTTTCTCGACTTGTTTTGCTGTATTTACACAGATCCGGATATAAGATGAAGCAATATAATTGACTTCCTTTAAGTCGAAAACAATATTATAACCGGTTAATAGATCTGTTGCCGGATCTTTGATCTCGCTCATTTTGTTAACGATCTCATCACCAATCTTCATACAAACATTGGTATCAAGACGACCCTTAAATCGAAAGGTCAGCTCCTTTTCAGGAGTATTAAGATCAAATATTACCATATCGACAAAGTTTATTGGTTTTTGTTATATTTTTTTATAAGTGTTGATTCATCCAGAGATTCATCCAGATAAAGATTTCGGTCGATATTCTGCCACTTTTCATTCAATTTTCTACGACATACCCGTTGGATATTGATCAATTGTTTGGCGCTAATGTTTTCTGTTGTAATGTTTTTCCCTCCCGTTCCACATCCGAGGGTTAAGGAGGGTATAAGGTTATTGAAAATACCACCTACCGCACCCTGAGAGGTTGGTGTGTTAACCAGAATCCTGCCGGCATTGATAAGCTGGGAAAACTCCAGTATCCGTTTGTCATCGTTGGCATATATTCCGGCACTGTGCCCAATCCCACCCAGATAATTCAGGTCGATACAAGTCTTGATTGCCGTCTGATAATCCTTAGCCACATAAAAGGATAGGATGGGTGCAAGTACCTCCACTGAAAGCGGATAATCTTTGCCGACGCCATTTAACTTTGCAATCAGCATGCAGGTGCCTTCCGGAATTATAAGATTGGCTTTCTTTGCAATCGACTCTACCGACTGACCCACTATCAATGGATTCATTGAGAGTGAATCGGCGACAACGGCAATCTTACTCACCCGTTCGGTTTCTTCAGGATTCAGGAAATAACATTTTTGCCGTTCAAACTCTGCCCTGACATTTTTTTCAATCTTTTCTTCAATGATAACAGATTGTTCGCTGGCACATATCGTTCCATTATCAAAAGTTTTGGAACTGATGATGTTTGCAACGGTAAATGGTAAATCAGCGCTTTCATCAATAAAAACCGGGACATTTCCGGGTCCGACACCTATTGCCGGATTTCCGGAACTATAAGCGGCTTTGACAAGTCCGGTTCCTCCGGTAGCAAGAATCAATGCTACCTTTGGATGCCCCATCACCGTTTGAGTCAACTCATGGGAACCAGCAGAAATAATCTGGATACAGTCTTCGGGAGCTCCGGCTTCAAGGGCCGCTTCATAACAAATTCGGACTGTCTCCGTGCAACATTTAATTGCACTCCGGTGAGAACTGATAATAATGGGATTTCTTGTTTTAAGACAGATCAGAATTTTAAACATGACGGTGGAAGTAGGATTAGTCACCGGTGTGACCGCGAATATAGGACCAAGGGGCTGTGCGATCTCAATGATGCCGGTCTGACGATCATTGGAAATTATTCCGACGGTTTTTTCGTTTTTGATACTGTCATAAACCAATTGTGTGGCTATTACATTCTTGAGCACTTTGTGTTCCCAAACACCAATCCCTGTCTCCTCATAGGCCATTTTGGCAAGCTTTACCCTCGCATTAAAACCGGCTTTGTATACAGCTTCAACAATGTTATCTGTTTCTTCCTGATTAAATTGTTGAAATTCAGCAGCTGCAAACAAAGCCTTTTCCAAAACTTCATTCGCTTTCTCGATAGGTAGTACTCCCATAATCTCAGGTTTTTTACGAAAATAAGAATAATTAGTTGATTACCCATAATGACAACTGAAAATGTGGGGTTAAAAACTCCTTGATTATTAACTGAAATCAAGTTATCGGATCATGATTCAGATGTTGGCTTTCGGCCGGTAATCAGGTTAATACCCGATGGAGTATCTATCCGGCAAATGTCAGTTAGGCCTGCATTCTTCATCCAGGTACTGATTTCAGTCTCGGAATAAGTATCTCCGTGGTCGGTTCCGACCAGCATGTTAAGGGCAAAAATTGCACCCATAGCGGGTTCTGTCCGGTCATCATTCATGATGTGATCAAGAATTACAAGTTTCCCTCCGGCAGCAAGTGCACTCGCTCCCCGTTTAATAAGCAGGCTATTTTCATCCGGAGAATTTATATGAATAATTGCCGACATGAATACAAGAGCATAGTTTCTGCCAAAATCATCCTTAAGGTAATCACCCTCGTATGTTGATATAAAATTATCTAATCCTTCCTTAATGATGTATTGCTTTGTTAAAGGAACTATGTTAGGCAAGTCAAATACCACAGCCTTGAGCCCGGGTTGCATGTTGACAAACGCAAATGAAAACACACCGGAACCACCTCCCACATCTAGTATTGTTCCGGTGGAAGGCAGATCCAGAAAGGCTGCAACCTCTTTTGCTTGCTGGCTCGCACGTGAATGCATAGCGGCAATGAACGAGGACCTCCATTCCTCCGGGCGATCGTTGATTGAATCCACAACAGCAACCGATGTTCCTGCCGCGACAGCAGGAGTCAAAGTGCTCCATGTTTTCCATAAATGGACGGCATGGGATAATCCACTCAGGAAAAAAGGAGAGTCTGTAACAAGAAATTTTTGAGTGAAACCTGTATTAAAAAACTGGTTTTCCTCTTTTCTTAATAACCCGATTGCGACAAGGGAATTCATCAGTCTATCGGTTGCCCTTGGGTGAGAGCCTAGTAAGAGTGCCACCTCACCGGAAGTCCGTTTACCATTTTTTAGAAAATTAAACAGGCCGAGTTCATGGGAGGTGAGTATGATACGGCTGATCCTAAAGCCGTTCACTAATTCCATTAACTCAGCAGGACTTGAAATTTCTGTTCTGCTCATGGGATAAGGATAAACCCTTTAATAATAAAGGGAAATGAAAAAATTATTTTTTTAATCCGAGTACATCAATTCCCTGGTTGTAAATGATGTCGACCGGGATATCAGCTGTTTTAAGTCTATCAATATCCGACTGCAGGGTTTCCCTGATCTTACCGTTGGTTTCAAGATACATCTTTGCCCCCTCGTAATCGCCGGTTCCTTCGATCATGAGAATTTGCGATGCCCATTCATTCATGGCCAGGCGGATCTTTTCGAAATTCACTTTGTATGTTTTATTGGGAAGACGTTCGAAAGCCCCTTTATCCTCAAAAAAGTTAAAACACATCATATTGGCTTTCCCATGTGCGCTGGCGGCGCCAAATCTTACCGACCGGAACAAGCCTGCCATATAAGTAACAAAGCAATCTTCGATGGAGGTACCATTGATTTCGCCCTTTTCGATTAGACTAACGGCCATATAAAGCCCCAAGATATCGGCTTTTGCCTCTTCAAAAGAGGAATATTGTTCCTTCAAAGCTTCACGCACATTCCCTTTACCATTTATGGTGTTTTTTATTCCCAGTCCATGCGCTACTTCATGAAACATCACATTTGAGAAGAAAGCGTCAAAGTTTACATTTCTACGTTGTGCAGAATCGGTGAGGATTCCGGATATCGGAACCAAGATGTTATCAAATTTTGCCTTCATGGCATTCTTTAATTGAAGTCGGCGTGATCCCTTTTTTAGCTGAACCTGTTCATCATTGGGCAAATTAATGGCAATGGTTTTGCTGCCTTCATTCGACTGTCCGGAAACATATAAAAGATCATAGGCATTTAGGTCCGAATCGGTTCCCGGCTTCTCCTTTTTATATTTGACATCGACGGGTAAATTTGCTTGTAATTCGGGAAGAAATTTCGCAAATTTCGCCAGTTTTGTGCTCCACTCTTTGTCTTTTATTATAAGAATTGCTTCATAAGCTGTCTTGTATCCAAAAAGCTGATCCTCATAATTTTCAATGGGTCCTACGACAAAGTCAATTGTATTCGATTTCATGTCCATCCACGCCATATCGCTGGCAAAATAGTCGTCGGTTATAAAAGCCTGGGCTCTCAATTCAAGGTATTTTTTCAGTCCGACATCTTCCGCAAGAGTGGCCGCCTGCCTGAGAAGTGTTGCTGCTTTAGTAATCTGCTCTTTATACGCATCATGGTACCAAATACATTGCAGTGTCTTGTCGGTATTCCTCCTGATGAGCGTATACAGGCTGGTTTTATCTTTCCCATTCCACTGTTCAAATTCTTCTTTGGTCATGTCATGCGGGTAATAGTTTGCCCCTGCAGGTTTTTCACCGAAGCCTGGAATAAACGGTTTGTTCCCGTTTAGCCGTTCCCAGGGGCCATAGTTGATTTCTGCAAATTGTGTTTGAAGGCTGTCCTTTAAGGAGTCAAGGAAGGTCCGTTTGTCGCCCAGGGTCTGTTGCCAATAGAGATCATCAACGATTTTTGCTACCTCAATCAGGAGAGGAATCATCTGTTTCTCTTTTTCCGTTAGTTTACTGACATCGGTGGAGAGTTTAACAGTTGCATACTCATTGATTTTGGCCAACAATACGGAATCGTTTTTGTCGAGAGGATGTTTCGCGGTACCGGTTTCCCGGTTACAACCAGAAAAGATGGTTGCAATGGTCCAGATGACCATAACAAATAAAATTACCTTTTTTGTCATATGTTGGATAATTAAGGATTATATGAAAGCTAAATTATGGAAAATGATTGAATGACGGAATTTAGTATTACAATTTTCACAAAAAAAAAGATGATTCATTGTTTATATTGGATTCTTTATTACGTTTGCTAAAGGAAATTTTAGCATCTTTGTCGAACCAAACTTAAAATCAGAGAATTATGAGCGAGACTGTTATTCTTATTGTTGTTGCCATCGTAATCCTTCTATTTTTTTCAGGGATTCGAATTATCCGTCCTACCAATCGAGGACTGATAGAACGTCTGGGTAAGTATCACCGGTTTTCAGGGCCGGGATTTCACTGGATCATTCCTGCGATAGAAAAAATGTACCAGGTGAATATCACCGAAAAAATGATCAATGCCGAGCCGCAGGAAATAATAACGAACGACAATTTAAATGCGCGTGTGGATGCACAGGTTTACTTTAAGATCAAGTCGGATGAAGTGCATGTAAAAAATTCACAGTACAATGTAAACAACATAGAGTTCCAGATCGTTAATTTAGCCCGTACAACCTTACGTAACATCATCGGGACGATGACCCTGAAATCGGCAAATAGTGAGAGAGGGAAAATAAATAAAGAGCTTCATGGTACCTTGCTGGAAGAAACTGCAAACTGGGGTATTGAGATTATCCGGACTGAACTGAAAGAAATTGACCCTCCCAAGGATGTTCAGGAGACGATGAACAAAATTGTAAAAGCCGAGAATGAAAAAATTGCCGCGGTCGATTTTGCTACCGCAACGGAAACAAGGGCTGACGGTGAAAAACGTGCCGAGATCCGCAAGGCGGAAGGGATTAAACAGGCAGCAATCCTTAAAGCCGAGGGAGAGGCTCAGGCAATTGCCCTTGTCAATGAAGCTGCAGAAAAATATTTCATTGGGAATGCCCAGTTATTAAGGAAAATCCAGGCCATGGAAACCGCCCTGAAGGATAATGCTAAAATCGTTGTCCCGACAGGTTCCGATCTTGTAAATGTTCTCGGGGAGATGGCCGGAATTATTCCGATCAAAACAAAACAAGCTGGAAGTGAATAACGGATAACTTTTCCAACAAACCATTCCGGAGTTATTTCATTATACCCTTTGCGATCAAGGTTTCCCTGATCTTTGGAAGCATATCTGTTGCAGCTTTAATTCCAGCCTGGTATGCTTCAACGTTATTTTTTCCGCTCATATAAGGGATATCTTTCAAGTCGGGTGTAATGATTATGTCAGCATCACATAAGGTCTTCTCTTTTAATTTACCGGCCATAAGGATCATGGCCCTTAACCCGACTTTTATAAAATTATCAATGTCGGTGAAGCTGTCAAGATCAGCCATAATATCTACCGCAATAATGACCTCTGCACCGTAACTCTTGGCTGCATCGGTAGGAATGTTATTTAATATTCCTCCGTCAATAAGAGTGAGGCCGTACATTTTAACCGGTTCAAAAACCATAGGAATAGCACTGGATGCGTTAATCGACGGGGCAACTGGTCCGGAGGATAAAGGGATGGATTTCCCATTGACAAGATCTGTCACAATTGCCACAAATGGAATTTTAAGATCTTCGAGATTCTCTGTATGACAATTCTGACGAATGAATTTTTGATACTTCTTCCCTGAAACAAACCCCTCGCTTGACCTGAAAAGTGAAAAATCAAATACCTTGGATGCTTTTGTCGAATTTACCAGGGGAAGTAAAGAATCGGCATGAGGATTGTCGGCATACAGGCATCCGACCATACTGCCAACACTTGTACCGGCAATGAAATCGATGGGGACGCCGGCATCTTCAAGAACTTTCAAAACACCGAGATGAGCCATCCCATGAAACGCTCCACCCCCAAGGACAAGAGCGACTCTCGGCTTTCTTTCAAGTTTCCTTGGAGCAGGCATGACCTTTGGATTATCAATAACCATAAACTGTTCTGAACACGATAAAAGCAAAAGCGATACAATAGTAATAAAAAAGCTGTTCTTCATTGATCCTTTTTTGTTATTAAAAATAAAAGGTGGAAAAAACCATGATCATTGTCTGGTTGATTCATTCATGATAATTTAATAACCGGCAGAATGAAATTCAATAATTGAATTATCGATTCTTCAATACTTAGTTGATCGCTTTTTATTTCAATATCCGGCTTCACGGGTTTTTCAAAAGGTGAATCTATTCCTGTGAAATCTTTTATTTCTCCCCGGCGGGCCTTGGAATAGAGTCCTTTTATATCTCTTGTTTCACAAACTTCAAACGATGCATTAACAAAAACTTCGATAAAATTTTCCCGGCCGATGATTTTTTTTGCCATATTCCTGATCTCTTCAGTGGGACTGATAAAACAGTTAATAATAATGATCCCGCAATCCAGAAATAGCTTTGAGATCTCTGCGATTCTCCGGATATTCTCAAAACGGTCAGCCTCCGAGAAAGAAAGATTGCTATTGACACCCGACCGGATATTATCACCATCCAAAACCTGAGTAAGGTAACCGCGGTTGAACAATTCCTCTTCAAGATATTTTGCCAGGGTAGTTTTACCGGCACCTGATAAACCGGTCATCCATATGACTTTTGATCGTTGGTTCAATAACTTTTCTTTGTCTGAACGTTGAAGTATCTTATGAAAAGTTGGATGTAGATTATTTGGATTATTTACCATTATAGTTTTTCAAGATGTCACCAAGCAAATATAATAAATGAACTATTTTACATTGATAATATTTTCCAGGCGAATATCGGAAGAAGAGGCCCCGGCCTGAATGATGAATTTTCCCGGTTCAACGTAGTTTTTCCTGACAATATTACGAAAATTATTTCACGACACTTCGAGCAAAGCTGTTGAAAGTGATCTTAGTAATGGTTAATTTTACAAATATTCTTGTGCCGAAAATCAAAATACAGTATGAAGATAAAATATTTATTACTTGGTTGGATTTTAGGCATGACCGTTGTAGCATCTTCGCAAACGAACATCACCCTGAGTAACCCTGAGGCGTTGCAGATTCTTAAGGGAAATTATGATCCTGCATCATATCTGCCCACAGATACCATCAACGATCCTGATTCAATTCTCCAAGGCGTCATTAACAGAATCTCGCAGGATACGCTTATCAAATACCTTTTAAAGATTGACAGCTATCATAATCGGAATACCGGTTCCGATACTGTTTCCGGTGATATAGGGATAGGAGCCGTAAGAAGGTGGATATACCAGAAATTTGAGGAATTCGGGACTTTGAATGAAAACAGGTTGGTACTCTCTTACATGGATTTTAATGTCACGGTTTGCGGTCAGAATCACCATCGTAATGTATTGGCAATCCTGCCCGGGCTCGACACCACCGATAAAGAGATCATGGTGCTGGAAGGTCATTTTGATACAAGATGTGAAGGAGTCTGCGATACCGCATGCTATTCACCTGGAATGGAAGATAACGGATCCGGGACTGTGTTGGTCATGGAACTGGCCCGGATTATGAGTCGATATGCCTATGATCATACCATTGTTTTTGCATGTGTCACAGGAGAAGACCAGGGGCTTTATGGATCTACGGCTTTAGCCAATTATTTAAAAAACAATAATGTCAAGATCAGGGCGTGTTTTAATAATGACGTGATTGGTGGTATTATCTGTGGTCAGACCTCCTCTCCACCCAGTTGTCCCGGTCTCAATAACATCGACAGCACCCATGTCCGCATCTTCTCCTACTCAAAATCGAATGATTCGACCAGAGTTTCGCCACATAAGCAGCTTGCCCGATATATTAAGCTGCATCAGATTGAACGAATCAATCCATTGATTTCAACTCCCATGGAAATAGATATTATTATATATGAAGATAGAATTGGCAGAAGTGGCGACCAGGTTCCTTTCCGGCAGAAGGGATATACTGCAATAAGGTTCTGTGCGAAGAATGAGCATGGTAACGGAAGCGGTACTCCTCCCGACAGGCAGCATTCTGTTCGGGATATTCTGGGCGTTGATACATCCGATCCTCCCGACGGTATAATCGACAGTTTCTTTGTTGATCCTAATTATCTCCGAAGAAATATCATCTCAAACGGAGTGAATCTCGGGTGGCTGGCAATAGCGCCGCCAATTCCTGATCCTGAGTTTTTACCGCTAAGCAACGGCATGGAGATCGTTCTTCATGGTATTGATTCCACCTTCCAGTATTACAGGGTTGGCATTCGATCCAAACACTCCGGATCACTTTATTTTGACACCGTTTATACTTTTACAAACACGAATAATTTGACTATAAATGGATTGGATGCTCAAAAAACCTGGTATTTCAGCGTGGCTAATGTTAAAAACAATGTTGAAGGTTTGTTTTGTGACGAATACTCCATGTTCCCGGTAGGCGTTGAAACCCGGATCAGACAGGATTGGGGCGTGATTTTGGAACAGAACGCTCCAAACCCGTTTTCGGGCAGGACAGAGATATGTATTGAGGCTGGAGAGAATCCCGGGATCAGGAATGCGTCTGTTGTAGTAAATGATATGACCGGGCATGAGGTATACCGGCAATTCATAGAAATTCAGTCCGGCAAGAACTTCATCACGATCACGAAAGCTGGAATGAGCGCCGGATTTTACACCTATTCCCTGGTGACCGGCGGTAAAACCATTGCTACCCTGAAAATGCTTGTGTACTGAAGTCGGTTTGAGTATTCGAAAATCGTACAGGAAACGCTATTTATGCCGGGGCTTCGGCGTTTTAAGGGTGAATAGCCTGTGAATATTGAATCCGAAATAGATATCTCCGTTAAACCATTTTCCCTGGGTACCGGTGATGAAAGCCTCTTCGAAATTTCCCTGTGAATTGGTGAGAAATAGCTGAAAAACATGGGCGCCTGCTTTGATATCGCAGCTTATGGAGAACGAGTTGGTATAACTGTCGAGATTCTGTCCCGGGAAGAGATAATAATATTCCCCGTTGAGGGAGATCGTTTCGGAGACTCGGAAACTCACCCCGGCGCCAAGTGCGAAGATGTCGTTATGATCCCGGGGCGTGGGGACCAGGTTTTTGTGAACCCACACCGGAGTAAGCTGAAGGGAGAAGATATTCCCGAACTGCCGGGCCAGGATCAATTCCGTGCAATACGAAAGTCGTGCATCGAAGTAATCCGGACGGTCGGTCGTAAGTTTGAGTGTATTTACCGTAATATTTGTAAAGACTGCGAAAGAGAGAGGCATTATACGCGCGCCTTTGCTTTGCCTCAGGATCCTGAATTTGAAGTAACCGTCCCAGGTTTTCTGGTAGGTGCTTCTGCCGATGCCGGCTGCCAGCCAATTTAGTATTCCATATTCGATCCCTAACCGGGTGCTTGACTGATCCAATCCGAAAAAATTATAGAATCCTGAATTAAGGGCGCCAAAATGATGGGAGATTAAAAGTGTTAAAACTCCGTTTGGCGGGTTTTCAATGGATTGTCCGAGGATTATCCTGGAAGCCTTAAAGGTCTCATCTGCGTATATTACCTTATTGGCTTTTTGGTTTTGCAATTTCAGGCTATCCTGTGAATATAAAAGGACTGATTGTGAAAATATAAATAGGAGTAAAAGTTTTCTCATATCAATTGCTGTTACATTTAACAAACTTGATTTTACGGATCATGAGTATTATTGAGGAACTCCGGAATCTATCCATTTCTTAATACGGGCAAGATCACAACTCGGGAGCTGTGCACCTCCTTTCGGCATCTGGTAAGGAAATCCGGGTGCCCAACTCACTGCGTTCCATAACATGCCATTCTGTGCAGGAACCTTGGCATCAGTATAGGTATCCAGGATTATACCTCCTGAACCGATCTCGGTACTATGACAGACAATACAATTTGCTTCGAAAATCGGCAGGATAGTTGCGGTATAGGTCACAATGGTTGTATCGCAGGGAGGTGGGGGAGGGGTAAGGTTTTCCTCATTATAATATTTACAGCTGAATGCAATGGCCGTCAGAAAAAAATAGAGTAGAAATGATAACACCCTGTGTACTTGTTTTTTCATTTGATGGTAATATTTTGTCAAAATTAAAAAACAAATCCTTGTGAACTCAGGTTTTAAATACAAGGAGACCTCATTTTAACTTCTTCAGCCGCTCCCGGTTATTGCCCCAGAATTTTTGCATCAACAAAGAATACGGAATACACATCGATGTACTGGTCTGAATTTATCAATTCATCTGTAACAGTATTCAATCTTAAAACAAATTTATCCTTCTTTATGAATTCTTTCAAATCAACATCAGCCAGATCCAAAAACAATATCTTCCCGACATTGGCGGGAATATTATCTTTCCAGGCAATTTTGATTTCATCAAGACCTTCGGCTGATATAAACACATTGACTGATTTAAGAAAGCTGAAATCTCCCTCTGATGGTGATGTATGTGTAAGTCTTAATGTCTTAAGTCTGATTTCTTCAACCAGGTCCTTACGTGTATCATTAATTGCAAATGTTGATTCTGAGTTTGTTGTAATATCAGGCGTCAGAAAATCTAATGGCAGGTTTATCCCGGTTGATGCTGGAATAACAACTGTTTCATTGAATTCCACGTCAAACTGGGTTAATTTATCGATTAGCTTGCAGCCAAAAAATGTAATTAAAATACAACCTGAAACTAAAAGCAGGTTTTTCATCTTGTTCTTCTTTATTTGAACAACGATGATGGCATATATTATATTTTACAATTCAAATGTGGGGTGTCTTTGATTTCAGGTTTAATAAATCAAAATGTTTTTAATCAGGACACTGTTGCTGCTTCTGAGTTTTAAAGTATAACTGCCTGCCGGAAGATCACCCCGTTCAAATATATAGGGATTGGAATTAAATGGTTCAGATCGTACAATCCTCCCCAGATTATCATACATAAAAATCTTCCCTACGGATACATTATTATCCGAGATTTTTATGTTACAGGTCTGATCAAAGGGATTAGGGAAAATCTCTATAACCGGTTTATCTTTCCCGGTCTCCTTAATTCCCATGATAAGAGTATCAACATAACACCCGTTATAATTTGGATTCTGGTAAAGTTGTCCGGCTGAATCAGTGACACATAATAATTCGAAAGAATTACCCCCAACGAAATAGTAAATTAATGGTTCAAATGTCCGGAATAAGCTGCCCAATCCTGCGATCCAGATATCATCAGGATAATCAAAATGAATGGTTTTACGGAATTCATTGGCTATCAGTGTTGAATCGACAGTTATGACATGTGCATATTCATCTAATGAATTCATAAACATGGAATCTCCAACCTGCAGGTCAAAATTGTAGATTTGAATTTCATTGTCAACAAACCAATCATAGCAGTATACTCTGTTTGAATCCTCCCGGTAATAATAGTACATATCATTCATGACCCAGTTCGTCATCGTTGAGTCCTCTTCGCATATATATAAGAAATGATAGAGCTTACCCTGAATTATGGTGTCGCCCTCAAATTTGTAATAATCTGTCCATGCCTTTTCACCACCACCAGGAGGAGGAGTACCTGATGTTTTTGTTAGATTTGCCCATATTTTTCCTTCCTGAATGAACGGAAAGCTGGTTTGTCCTGATGCTAAAAGAGTCATGAGAAAACAAACTAAAAACAGAGTAAATGATTTCATATGATTTGTGATCAAATAAAAATTATCTCATCATTTAACACTTTCCAACTAGAATTTTGCCTTGTCAGGCATTGCTGGGAATAAACAATAAAGATAACAAAACTTTAAATTATGATGTTTTCGATATTATAAGGAATTCTCAACACACTGAGTAGATAATCTCAATGTATTGAGTAAATTAGTAAATCATGGCGATTCATAAAAAGCTGGACCTTCCACACGATCCCGTGGAGGGCAGCTTTATTACAATTACGGCAAGCAACTTGCCTATTTATGGATTGGCAATTTCTGGATCCCCTGGGGTGAAGGCTCATCCGGGCAGAGCAGCAGGTCCGGCAGACCACTGAAGAATCGAGCCAAGTGAATGTCAAAGGTAGATCACTGCACAAAGCAGTCGGTATTCCTTTTCTTTACCGGATTTCTGAATTCATTAACCGGCTTGTGTCTTTATGTCTACCGCCAAAAGGATGATGCCGACCGTCAGGATAATGGCAGGGCCTCCCTGATCATCTCCTGAAGCAGATCGGGCACCAGGTCATTGTCCGGATGCTCCATGATCATCTGAAGTGTGAGCCATTAGTAGTTAAAGCCATTCCAGGATTTGACATCACCACTGTGAGTTATGATATAATGATCTTTCATTATTTCATGAGAGTCATCACAAGCCATGATATCAAAACGAGAGCAACAATGAATCCAGCGAGGAGCAGCAGGAAGTGTCTAGGGGATGAGTATTTATTGGTAATACTTGGTTGTGTGCCCTGTCAACATTGGGATTGATGTATTCTACAGAACAGGAAATTAATTGAACAAATTCAATTATATCTCCTTTTTTATGATTCTCGTTAATAAAAGTATCGTTAACCGGATACCTTGTAAACAATAAAAACACTATAAGGATAATCAGATTGTAAAGAGTTCCAGATTTTCTAAAGAAGTCCATCGTTATGATTATCAAGTTGCTTGCAAAAATACATAAAAAAAAATAACTTTGTTAACTCGAACTAACTCATTTATGACCCCCTCCATTGATAATGTCATTTTGCTTGGTACAATTTTGCTTTTCATTGGACTTATAGGTACCAGAACAACAAAATATGGGGTTCCCATCTTACTACTATTTTTGCTGGTCGGAATGTTAGCTGGGTCTGACGGCATTGGTGGTATTAATTTTTATGATCCTCAGGTAACAAAGTTTATCGGAGCAATCGCACTTTCATTTATACTTTTTTCAGGGGGATTAGAGACAAGGTGGGGGGACATTAAGTCCATCCTATGGCAGGGGATAACTCTCTCCAGCTTAGGGGTTATGCTAACTGCCTTAATAATAGGGATTTTTGTGTCACTCGTAACAAAATTTTCATTATTGGAAGGCCTTCTTTTGGGTTCGATTGTTTCATCAACTGATGCAGCAGCGGTTTTTTCAATATTACGCTCTCGAAGTATTGCTTTGAAAGGAAACCTTCGTTATCTGCTTGAGCTTGAAAGCGGAAGTAATGATCCGATGGCATATTTCCTTACTATTGTTTTTACATATCTGCTCATTAATAAAGAGGCTTCCTATATATCTTTGATACCCATGTTTTTTCAACAGATGATCCTTGGAGGTTTGATAGGCTATCTGATGGGAATTGTCATGCAAAAGATTATCAACTGGATAAAACTAGAATTTGACGGTCTTTATTCAGTGTTACTCATCACCATGATGTTATTCACGTTTTCGTTTACAGATTTTATAGGTGGCAATGGATTTCTTGCAGTTTATCTGTCAGCTTGCATTCTTGGGAACAAAACATTTATTCATAAGAAAAGTCTTATTAAACATTTTGATGGACAGGCTTGGCTAATGCAGGGAATCATGTTTATCACGCTTGGATTACTTGTATTTCCTAAACAGATAATCCCTCTTATTGTTGTCGGTTTATTTATATCATTAGTTTTAATTCTTATAGCCCGTCCCATCAGTGTTTTTGTTTCATTATATCTTTATAAAGTTAGTATTCGGAAGAAATTGTTTATCTCTTGGGTCGGGTTACGTGGTGCTGTTCCAATTATTTTGGCAACCTATCCACTGACTGCAGGAGTTGATAAAGCAAATATCATATTCAACCTTGTTTTCTTTATTTCAATAACTTCAATCCTTTTACAAGGCACAACAATTCCCATCATTGCAAAGTGGTTAAATTTGATCCTTCCTTCTGAAATTAAAAAGAATTCGACACTGGATAAAGAAATGATACCAAGATCTAAATCGGTAATGATCAAGTACACTATTGAATCATCGTGTCCTTTCGTTGGTAAATCTTTAGTTGATCTTGGTTTGAGTGGGAGTATAACAATTGCTTCAATAGAACGGAATGGCAAATTTTTAAATCCGGAGGGTTTTACTAAAATTCAAACTGGTGACCAATTGTTAGTTATGGCAGATGACGTTGAAACTATCGGAAAATTTTTCATTAACATTGGAATTGATCCCAAGTCACAAGAGTTTCCAAATATTTAGCATTGGGCATCTTTCAATTTCATCTGATTTTCATTTACATATTAATTTTGGATTCATTAAATTAGATTTGCAGAGAAATCTGCAAATTAGTCCGTTTTTCTTTTCTTTACCGGAGTTCCGAATTCACTGCCGGTGTTAGATCCTCACGTTTATCAGCAAAAAGGAGATGCCGGCAGCGAAGATAATGGCAGGGCTTCTCTGATAATCTCGCTTGTCGATGGCAAAACCAATGACAAGAGCCTTGAAGCCGTCATGAATTCCAACCTTTATAACGTCTTCATCGGTCTGAACAAGAAGGCTAAAGAGTACCAGAATTACAAATGGGTTAATTCTTAATAAAATTCATATTTTTGGGTCAATAAACAATAATACCTCACGAATATGAAGGTAAATAATGTTACAATAATTTCTTTTTTGAAAACTGTATTTACAATCATTTTTGTTTTATCACTGGTCTCTTTTACTAAACCAACCTACAGTGCTATTGAAAAAATGACCGATACTCTGGAAATCAAATTGGCTAAATCCAAAGGGGCTGAAAGGATCGAAATCCTGAATCGTCTAATTTCTAAATATGTTGAAGACGATTCAGTAAGGTCATTTAATTATTTTAAAGAGTTGGTTCGTTTATCACATGATCTTAATCTCAATTGGAATGAATCACATGCTTTTAATTATTTAATTAGTGGATTAAAAAAAGAACGGGCCATTGCCAGGTTAAAAGCTGCTTTGACATACTTTCAGACAACCAAATTTCAATCTGGAATTAGTTTTTCTTATAGCTATCTGGGTAGCCAGTATCTTTCAATGAACAACTATATAGAAGCTGAACGTTACCAAAATATTGCATTGGATGCATTTACTAAAATTGGTTACCAGTACGGTATAGCTCTATCAAATGAAAGGATTGGGATTATATTTATGGTAAAAAATGAATTTCTGAAAGCACTTGACTATTACTATCGGGCATTGAAAATCAATCAGAAAGGTAGTTTTAAGAAAGAAGAGGCCACATCTCAGTATCACATCGGGCTTACCGAGTTATACTTAGGAAATTATCAGGAAGCCACAGGCTATATCCTTTCATCGCTCAAATATTGGGAGCAGACTGATAATATGGCAAACATTTGGAATTGCAATGAATTGCTCGGAAATATATACATAAAGCTTAATGTGTTTGATAAGTCACTATATTATCACCGCAGGGCGCTCAAAGTTCGTATTGACGCAATTGATAAGTATATTCCCAAGGGTCAACCGGTTTCTCCTGAAAATTTATTAGGCCTTGCTTATTCATTTAATAACATCGCGGAGGTATATCTTAATCTAAATCAGTATGATTCTGCCTATTCTTACGCAAAAAAAGCGCTTGAAATCAAAGAAGCAAAAAACTCAGTTGCTTCAAAGAACGATGTTGCCAATTCCTGGTTGAATATGGGCAATATTTACCGGAAATTCGGCAAGCCTGATTCAGCCTTGTTAATGCTAAATAAAGCTGCAGAAACCTATAAGACCTTGCAGAACGGAGGTTCATATGCGGAAGCATTATATGGAATTGGCAACCTATATTCTGATATGAAAAATCTCAATAAAGCAAAAGAAGAGTATCAATCCGGTCTTCAAAAATCAATTGAAGTTGGCGATAAAAACAATATCAAAACAGGATATAAACTTTTATCCGATTTATTCCATGATACTCGCGAATATAAAAAATCACTTGATTTCTTCCTGAAATACTCAAGTATCAAGGATAGCATTTTTAATAAGGAAAGGTCGAATGCCATCGAAGAACTCCAGATTAAATATGATGTTGATAATAAACAACAAAAAATTGAAAGCCAGGCGTTAACTATTAAACAAAAGAAAAAGCAAATAATATACGCCATGGTTGGTATTGGTATTCTTGTCATTTTTGCTACTGTAGTTATTTTTCTGATTATCAAGAACAAACATCAAAAAGAAGCGCTGTTGATGAAGGAGACGGACAACCTGCGTAAAGACTTGGAACTTAAAAACCGCGAATTGGTTTGCAATGTCAGCAATATCTATACGAAGAACATGGTCATCAACAAGGTTGCCAAAGCGCTATCGAAAAGCATTCGTACATCCAGCCAGACGAATGTAGAGCTGATCAACGAAATCATAAGTGAACTTCAGCAAAACATGGATGAAACAAGCTGGAAAGAGTTCGAATATCGCTTCTCCAAGGTACATGAATCTTTTTATGAAACACTAGATAATAAATTCCCTGAACTTACCCATGCCGAGCGCAAGGTTTGCGCCATGCTCAAGCTCGATATGAGCAGCAAGGAAATTGCTTCCATTACGATGACGCAATCTGAAAGCGTCGATACAACCCGCTCCCGTATTCGCAAAAAACTAGGACTGGAAAAAGATGAAAGCCTATCTGAATTTCTGAACAAATTATAATTCGTGCGATAACCACAGGTCAAAAATTCCTGTAAATCAGCCTGGAGATTTTTTTTAACGTTTTCGTTTTCTGCTGTTTATCTCTTTTTGTTTAGAAAGAATCAAGGTGTCATTTTCTTATTGTACAGAAGATATCGAGGTCGAATATTTGCAAAACCTTTGAATACGGTTATATCATTGTTGAAAATTTCTATGATGCCGAGGAAGAAAAAAATACCACCTACCACGAAATCTCAAAAAACTGATAAATCGCTGAACGATGACATCAATAAGATCATTAAAGTAACAATGGAGCAGAATTTAGCAATTGGTAAAATACTTAAGATTAATTCTTTCAACAAAACAAAGGCCGTATGAATAATTTTCGTATGAAAAATTTATCATTCATTTTAGTCATTATTGTTTCAATTTTTATTGTATCAAAGAATTTCGCACAAACCCCTGTCAGTGGACATATTACATCTAGCACTACCTGGACACTTTCTGGTAGCCCATATCAACTTACAGGAGATGTCACAGTTGATCAATATGTTACACTAACAATCCAACCGGGAGTTGAGGTGCAGTTAACCAATTATCAGTATGCACTCTTCGTTAAGGGAACTTTAAAGGCTGAAGGGACTACTCAAAACAAAATCAAGTTTATAGGAAATAGTACAGCTACAAAT